>Ga0194137_10000045_pt1 | contig 72897 bp, 76 predicted proteins | sample TARM_MetaG_T3_14_FD_134025 | JGI IMG/M metagenome (GOLD analysis project Ga0194137, IMG submission 134025) | Freshwater microbial communities from Pennsylvania, USA, analyzing microbe dynamics in response to fracking - TARM_MetaG_T3_14 (version 2) | ecosystem: Environmental > Aquatic >...
CGCAGAATGCGAATCACCGGGTATTCGTCCTTCAACCCATCGGCGATCGAGGTCAGCGCCTTTTCCGTCTTGTCACGGTAGCACTGCGGGTTCGTGCAGCTTCCGCCGGTAACGCTCTCTGCGAACATCGAGGTCTGAATGGAAGAGTTATGTGGGCATTCGGCGCAATCTTTCTTATCGAAGATGGCCGCATCGAGTTTTGAAGAGGCCTGTTCGATCGTCGCTTTCAGCTCCGCGATCGGCTTCTTCTCCTTGATGATGACGGGCAGGAGCTTGTCCTGTGTGTCCCGCGCCAGCGCGGCGAGCAGCTCCGCATGGCCCAGTGAGATCATTCGCTGGTTCAGGGCGGTGCGCACGCTTTCCGAGCAGTTCATCAAGGCCAGGCGCTTATCCAGCGTGGCACGCGACCAGCCCAGCAGGCGAGCTGCTTCGTCACGGTCGCCGCTCAGGCGGCCAACCAGCTTCGCCGCGGCAGCGGCTTCCTCGGTAGGCGACATGTTGGCACGGGCGATATTTTCGACGAGGGCGGCCGCATCGGCTTCCTCATCGCTCATATCCTTGATCATCGCCGGTATTTCATAGTCGGGCCCAAAAGCCGCGACCGCGGCACGGTAACGACGCTCGCCGGCGACGATCTCGAACTGATCGCCTTTCGGACGCACGAGAATCGCCTGCAGAATGCCTTGGGAACGGACGCTTTCGGTCAATTCCTCCATTTCCTTGTCGTCGAAGAAGGTCCGGGGATTCTGGCCACGGATCAGACGGGAAAGCGGGACGGACGCTTGTACGGTAGTAGCTTGCATTTGGAATCTCCAATAAAAAAAGCGCCAGAAGGCGCTTTTCGATAGTCGTGGTGGTATGAATGCGTCAAAGACGCGGTAGTAAAACGTATTCTGGAAGCGCAATCGCTCGCAGAATAGGGATATCGTTTTGGGGATAAACGCCTTCGAGGAGGATGAAGACGTGCCTACCGTCGGGTTCAGGCAAAGCCGGTCAGGCTTACTGCACGTACTTGAACCCTATTGGTATGGAGAATTTGCAAACTACTTGCCGCAGGGCGACATGCCAATAATACACCGATTCGGTGGTAGTGAAAAGAAAACGAACCCCTCCCCCCGATTGAGGGGAAGAGGTCCGTTTTGCTAGGCCGCCAGGTCGAACAAATCAATCTGGCTGGGTTGTGTCATTGCATACTCTCTGGCACGCTCGACGACCATTGCCGGGTCAAGGTCGGGCTGCATCAGCACCCTTGCGCCGATTTCGCCCTTGAGACTCACCATGCCGGCGCCAAACACCGTCGTGTCGGTTTGCAGTAGTTCTATCGGCGTGATTGCCCGCGGCAGACGGGATGCAACCGCTTTGCCGCACAATACCCAGGTCGGTGCTGCGATGGCATTGGCAACGTCCATACAACCGGCTTCCATATAGCGTTCGCCCAGGAGCACCAACACCCTATCCGCCGGCCTGCCAAGAATATCGGCAAGCGCCGCTGGAACCGATAGCGATTGCGCCCAGCCCGAAGCCTCGGTCCGGTCCATGGTGTTGAAGGTCGCCTCGTAGGGCGCAATGAGGCGGTTTTCCTCTACCACGCCATAGCCAGCCGATACGATATGAACCTGCACCGAGTGGCCTGCATATCTTGCCCGGTTGACGCCTTGCATGAGCCGGAAATGCTGTTCGCCGGTGTACATTTCGCCCGCGCGCCGCATCCATGGCCGTAGCTCTGCCTCACGGCGACGGACATGGGCCGCCCCTTGCCGGAAGTCTGCGAGGGTCAGCTGGTTTGGCGTAGTGACGGCCTTTCGGTCAGTGCAGGAGGTAATGACGGTAATGTCCATCAGTGCTCCTCATGCCGCCAACTTCTCAGCCACATGGGTTTGCGCCGGTTCGGTAAAGACCGTCTCGACAGCAACGGCACGCATGCGCGCCGACAGGTCCTTCATCGCGGCTTCACCGAACACCCGGGCAAGGCCATACCCCATCAGCAACGTGGCTTCCGGATCGACTTGCTCGACTAGCGGCGCAAGTGCGCCCTCGCCTTCCCTATGCGCTTTCACCCAACCGTTCACCTGCTTTGGGTCGGTCACGCCGTAAAACGTGGCCAGTGCCTTGACGGTGCCTTTGGAAAGCCAGGCATTCTGATGCAGTACCTCATAAATCAGTTCGGTCTCATCGTACGGGCCATCGCGCATGACATCGTCCTGGCGTTCTTCGACCAATCGCTTCTGCTCTTCCCCGATCTCATCGAGACGTTTGCGGAGTTGATTGGCGTCGCACGTCAGGGTGGCGCCCGGCGAGTTATGCAGCACCGCATAGGCACGGCGATACAGCGCGAGATTCATCGTACCCCGCCCCAGTATATGCAGGCGCTTGACGTCCCTGATGGTGGCCACGTCAGGCAGGCGCATTGCTGCCGAAGCCGAGGGAATGCCGAGGGTAAAATCCTTGGTGCCGAGGATCTTTGCGATGCATTGGACCGTCTCGCCGGCGGGAATTGGCCCCCGTTGTACTGGGATGATCACGTTGGCGCCCGAGGTGACGAGATGCAGCACTTCGGCCCGGTATTGCTGCAGGACGTCCATGCTCGCCTGCCAGTCCTTCAGGACGTCGGGCCCCACCAGCGCCAGGTTATAGCGCTGGCTTCGCGGCAGATTCGCCAACAGCTGATTGTAGACGGCGAAAACTTGCGGGAAATCGGCGACCGGTGTTTCGGACTCGCCGGACTCGAACCTGGCCCTGGCACCGTAAGCACCGGAATCGCAGAAAACTTGGTGTCCGGACTTCAGGAGGCGCTTGAGCAGCGACATCAGGCGTGGCCGGATCAGATCAGCGACAACTCCGATATCCCGGCCGGCGTTGGCCAGGCCCAGAGCGTCAAAATAAGCGGACGCGCCGCTTATAGGGGTAAGTGTGCTTTCCATGCATTTTAGTGCGGTTTCTTTTTACTTCTTCTTATTTTTCAATGGCTTACGAATAGGGTAATTTTTGAGGGTGCTGTCCTTTTGGTGCAAATTAGTGCGGTTTCTCTCCCTAGCTGGCTCTCCAAGATTGGTGTGTGCAACCACTGTAATCCGGCGATAGGCGGCAGAACGGAGGTGGCGATCACGCGCTGTTTCGCAAGGGCGGCGTCCTCGGTTGCAATAGCGCGTCGGCGTATCTACCCACGCTGAACTTGAACGTTCCCCGGAAATTGATGTGGCTGAAGTGTGCTGGTCCGATGCGGCGTAGCCACGTCTCTTCAACAGGTTGTTTCGCACGATGCCACCGGTCGACTGTTTCCTGCATTTTGTGCGTGTTCCAGGCAATTACGAGATTGGTCAACAACACATGGGAGCCGGATATGGCAATCATCTCGTTGGCGCGCCGACCGCGTTCCGGTGGTACGCGGCCATAATAGACGGCTCTTTGCAGCTGATGCACCGATTCGCCGCGGTTGAGAATCGTATGGATCTCGCGCCGAAACTCGACATTGGTCATATAGTCGCATAGGTAGAGTGTGCGCAGTAGCTTGCCAAGGTGATCTGCTGCCCTGTGTACAGGATCCCCCTGGGCCGCACTGCCAAAGCGCTGCAGAGCGACCGTCGCACTAACTCGGCCACTTCGAATCGACGCGACCAGCCGCAGCAATTGATCCCATCCTTTACGGATCGCCGTCAGAGACACTTCGTTAGCCAGTGCACGCTTGAGTTCGGTCGGTCCCTCCATCCGACGTGGCAGATAGAGCTTCCGTTCTGACAGGTTCCGCAGTCGTGGGCAAAGGTCGAACCCAAGTAACTTGGAAATAGCCATGGCCACGTTGGTATAGCCATGCGTATCCACGGACAGTAGTTGTAGCCGAACACGGTCAGTGCTGTCGTTATAGTTGACCACGCCTTCAATGGCGGCGCCAGCTTGGCGTTCATTAAGCACGATCGGCTGGTCATAAATAATGCCGTGGCGATCATGCACGTGGGTATAGATGCCGACAGCATGTGTGCGCCGCCGCGGGTCGACTCGCGCATTCCATAGATGACGGGATGCATCCAGGCTCATCATGTCACTGGACGCGGTTTCGCCGCTGCCCCAGTGCCTGGCAATGTCATGCCGCATCTGGAAATCCACAATTCGATCATTTGCGCTACGCAAGCGCCCCTGCGTCTCGAGCGTTCTCATTGCCATGTTGACTTCCACGGGATCGAGTTGTGGTGTCATCGAGGCCACGCCCTTGGCATCTATTTCTGTACCGTGGGCAATCAGTGCAGCATAGAGCGCGATCAATTCCTGTTCATTGTATGCGCGGCGCCCAAGAAGGATCTCACTGAAATTGGTATGGGCGTCGACTTCCAGCATCAATTCTGGCAGCTGCACATCACCAATCTGCCGAAACATGAGTTCGATCATTTTTCGCGGCTCCGGATCCTCCGGCAAAGCTTCCAGCCGCGGCAAGTGGAGTAGGCCTGCATCATCGATATGGAGCTTCTCGTCCTGCATGGCTTCACTGACCGCAACAAGTCCAGCCTTAATGGTGTTCAACAAGGGCACTAGAAACGTATGCGAATCGTCGGGCAGGTCCAGGATCGCAAGGTGCCGGGTGCGTTCCTGTTCCCATTCAACTGGGGCGATAAGCAGTTGGTCCCGTTCACGGTACGATAAGCTGTGAGGAATCGAGATTGTGCCTCGCCGCAGTCCCTTGCCAAGCTCCATGATGGTCGCCACCTCAAGTGCTTGCAAAGCCCGTTTGCGATCCGTCGCTTCTACAAATGGTCGCCATGTACTCTTGACGGGAACAACCTGGTCTTCCGGTAGCTCCGTTTGCCGGCCGTTATACAAATCACGCAGCATGGCAAGATTCCGCAAGTTGGGGTCTGACAGCGTGCCTTCGAAATGCACGCTGTCGAGAGCTTTGAGCAGGGTTCGCACTCTACTTGCATCATTGACAAGCATAGCTCTCATTTCCGCGGCATGACTTCGGGAAGGTGATTCACCGATGTCAGAAAGTAGGGCGGCGATATCGGCCAGCCGCTCTTCGGCAGACCGATCTTGTTGCTGGAGGATGTCTCTGATCGACAGGCATCGATCTCGATAGGCAATGGCGGTTGTTGCCTTGGCAGACTGGGCCTTCTGGTAGGCGTTGCGGACAAACCCGGCTACGCGCCGAGCCGACTGGTACATGGCACTGTCAGTGAGCTCAAACAGAGTAATGCGCAGGAAAAATACCAGTTCAATGTTCGCCGCGACACTCCTGATCTCCCGAGACTTTGCTGGACGGCGGTGTTGTATTTGCTGAGCATAACCGCGCTGCTTCTCAAGCGGCACATGGTCCAAGGGCCATGTGTGGACGTTGAGCTCTTTGAGGAATGAGATCTTGTCGAGCGTTTCATCGAGAGTTGTCGGCCCATGGCCCTTTGGTGGAGTTTTCAGCCAATCCAGAACGGTATAGGCATTTCCTTCTCGGACCTTGAAGACCGCTTCGCGACATCGATCGAGGGCATCCCGCTCGATGACGGTAGTAATTGCACGATAGATTGCTTGTTCGGCGACGGAATAACACCTGAATGCAAGGTCGCGTACGGCCCTTTCACCGGGAATAAGATATTGATGTTGATGCAGCCAGTGCTCAGCCGATGTTACCAGTTCATCGACCGATGTAACCTCCTCAGCATGCGCATTCAGATACGTCTCGAGCGTGTCGCTAACCGATTGATCGATATCTTTTAGGCCCAGGTAGCCTTTTGCCCACGCCTGGTGAGCGTAGAGCGTCTGAGGGCGCTGATACATCGCTCGCAAGGAGGCGAGAGTTGGCGTAGAAAGTCCCAGTACTGTGCCGACATGACGAAGCAGGGCTCTGGGGACTGGAACTGAAAGGTCGAGCGAGCGGCTGGCATTGCGGAGAAAGAGGAGAAAAACCGCCGCACCCGCACGACGATTGGTACGAAAGTTGTGGTTTAACGCGGCGATATCGGTTCGGCTGAGGCGAAAATACTGGTCCAGCTCGAAATCCGAAAGCCGGCCGGGCAAGGATGTAGCACCGACATACCGCAATTCGTACCGCGACATGGCAAAACCCTACAAATAAAAGTGAGGTGAATTTTACATTATGGCAACTTTTCCAATGCAAAGTGTAAGATTTGAGTGTGGAAGGTGAGCCTAATAACGAAACGGCTCTGTCAGCAAAGGGGGAAATGAGAAACCGCACTAAAATGCACGCAAAGTACACTTACCCCTAGCTACGTGGTTGTTAGTGTATGGCATCATCAAGCTGCTTCTTGTGAAATGACTTAAGCCGATTCACTTGAGTGTTCATCTTCTAATTTTGCTTGAGAGGCAGTTTCGTTTGCCAGCACAGAAAGTACACCGCATCCGGAAGACGCTCCGGGTACCGTGCACTGGCTTCGAAGTTCTTTCAGTTGATCCCGAAGAGCCTGCAAAGCCTTCATCTGGTTTTCGACCTCTACAAGGTGCTTGTCTAGGAATGCATTCACATCACTGCAATCAACACTTGGGTTGTCGTGAATTTCAACCAACCGCTCGACCTCTTGCAACGTCAATCCCAGTGAACGGCAGTTTCTGATGAAAGAAAGCCGTTCCAAATCCTTAGCCGCGTAGATACGGTAGTTCGAGTCCGATCGCTCTGCCTTCCCTAGTAAGCCTTTGCGCTCGTAGAACCGGATCGTTACTGTTTGGCAACCTGTTGCTTTAGCTAATTCACCAATTTTCATGCATTCCTCCATTGACCTTATACCTAGTATAAGGTCTATCCTCTACCAGTGTGTAGAATCGCCTGGAGCCAAATAGTGTCTGAATCGAATGTCCGTCGTCGCAAAAGTATCTTTTCCATACCCAAAATGGATTGCCCTTCGGAAGAAAATCTCATCCGCATGGCGCTCAATAGTAGAGAAGATGTCGAGTCATTGTCCTTTGACTTGAGAAAGCGTGAGCTGGAAGCACTCCATAGAGGCGAACCCGACGACATTCTCAGTCGCCTGGAACCCTTGAAGCTGGGCGCGGTACTCCGCGAATCTATGGACCTTCCCTTGACGGACACGACGGAACATAGGGAAAGTACCTTCTCCATCCCGAAAATGGATTGTCCGTCTGAGGAAAACCTTATTCGGATGGCGCTCGGCAACGAGTCAACTGTCACGTCATTGACGTTCAATCTCGGCCAGCAGGAGTTGAAGGTGAGGCATCAGGGCGAGCCAGAGTCTATCCTTGCCCGACTCCAACCCTTGAAGTTGGGTGCAGTCCTTAAAGACTCCCAAGTGCGGCCTTCTTCGGCACCCGATGGAGAATTGCTGAAGAGCACCTTCTCCGTCCCGAAGATGGACTGCCCTTCGGAGGAAAACATGATTCGGATGGCCTTGAGTGACTTATCAAACATCAGTTCTCTTTCCTTTAACCTCTCCAAGCGCGAGGTTGTGGCCATCCACGGTGGCGACGCCGATGCTGTCCTCAATCGCTTGGAGCGACTGAATTTGGGCGCTGTGCTTCGTGAATCGGTGCACGTTACGGCTGGGCAGGCGACTGTGAAAACAAAAGCTGCCGAAGATGCGGCCGAAGCACGTACCCTGCGTACACTTCTGGCAATCAACGGCGTGATGTTCGTCTTCGAGCTTGCTCTCGGTTTATTAGCGGAGTCGACTGGCCTGATTGCTGACTCTCTGGACATGTTTGCAGATGCGGCTGTCTACGGGCTTGCACTTTATGCCGTCGGTAAGGCGGCCAGCTTGAAGTCGAGAGCCGCCCACCTTGCCGGCTGGCTTCAGCTTCTCCTGGCAGTAGGAGCGCTTTCTGAAGTCGTTCGCCGCTTTATCTTTGGCAGTGAACCGGAATCAGCGCTGATGATGGGCGTGGGCCTGATTGCTTTGGTAGCCAATGTGACATGTCTCGTCTTGATATCGAAGAAGCGAGACAGAGGCGCCCATATGACGGCCAGCTATATCTTCTCGGCGAACGATGTCATCGCAAATCTGGGAGTCATGACTGCCGGTCTTCTGGTGGCTTGGACGAAGTCTTCATACCCTGACCTGGTGATCGGAACGATCATTGGCGTCATCGTGCTGAACGGCGCGCGCCGGATTCTTCAGCTTAGGTAGATCCATGATTCCATCAAACAAACCTGCCAGGAAACTGGCAGTCGTTGTCGCGATCCTGGTCTTTTTGACGGATCTTGCGACCAAGGAAGCCATCTTCCGTTCCTTTGCTCTACAGGAATCGATTCCGATCACTTCGTTCTTCAACCTTGGCTTCTGGCTCAATCCGGGTGCCGCCTTTAGCTTTCTTAGCGACGCAGGTGGCTGGCAGCGCTATTTCTTTTCCACGATCGCCTTTGCTGTCATCACTTGGCTGGGTGCTGGAATCCTCTTCAATGGCTCGCTGACAAGGACCGTACGGATGGCGTTTGCTCTCATTGCCGGGGGCGCTGCCGGCAATCTCTACGATCGGATTGTCCGAGGTGCCGTCATCGACTGGATCGATTTACATTGGGCCGGCTGGCACTGGCCGGCGTTCAATATCGCTGATATGGGGATTGTGTGCGGTGCCGCCCTGATGGTGGTGACCAGCATGCGACCGACTGAGTCGTCTGTCCAACGAGGAACCCATGGTTGATCTCGCCTTCCGTTTTTATGCAACCCCTGCCGTGATTGCATTTGTAATGGCACTGTCGGTTATCCCGACGCCTGCTGCATTCGCACAAGGCGGCATGGTTGAAAAACTCATCGGAAAAACAGCCGAACCTGTGTCGCCTGACCTAGCCTTTTCCGTAAAGGCCAGGCGCGTTGACGCCACGCGCATTGCGCTCGACTATTCGGTTCGGCCAGGCTATTACCTGTATCGCGAGCGCATGGTGATCGCGCTCAAAGACGCCCCGGGGGTGCGCATCGCGCGAATCAACTTTCCGCCGACCGTAACCAAGGAGGACAAAACCTTCGGTCGATCTGAAGTCTTCAAAGCGTCGTTTATCGTTACCGTCCAGCTTGAAGGCAACACAAAAGCTGCGGCAATGGTGATGACTAACTATCAAGGCTGCTACGAAGCTCTCGGCGTGTGCTATCCACCCGAATCCAAGGCCATCACGATTCCGCCCCATAGCTAGCCGGCCATTGGCTGCAGGACAGATGGCGGCAGGCCGTGGGACCATAAGAAGGCCACATGACTCACCTAAGCAGAATCAATAGCTTCCCGAGCTACGCCCGCAGGCGGGATCGCCTGGATAATGTCGTGCTCGATAGGCCCGTAGTGAGCTACGTGCTCGCACTTGTTCTTGGCATGACAATGGTGTTGGGGTACGCCCCCTTCCATCTGTTCTTGGTGCCAGTGGTAGCCCTTGCCGGCTTGTTCCGGTTGGTAGCAGCGCAAGCTTCGGCCGCCCGTGCCGCGTTGGCAGCATTTTGCTTTGGACTCGGCATGTTTGGCACAGGCGTCAGTTGGGTGTTCATCAGCCTGCATACCTATGGCGGAATGCCTGCCATGCTCGCTGTGGGTGCAACGGGCCTGTTTTGCGCGTTTCTTGCCCTGTTCCCAACGCTGTTTGGTACGGTGTGCTGGTACGCGCATTCTCCGGCTTTGTCATTCCGTATCATGACAGTTCCGGCGTTGTGGGTCGGTTCAGAATGGTTACGTGGGACCCTGTTCACCGGATTCCCCTGGTTGACTGTAGGCTATTCCCAAATTCCGGGCAGCCCACTATCAGGGTATGCGCCCGTGTTCGGTGTTTATGGCCTGTCAGCGGTCGTCGCCCTCACCGCTGCGATACTGCTGCTGGCCTTGTTCCCAAGTGCGGTTGTAAGGAGAGCGATTCCCGTTGCAATCGGAATTGGTCTCTGGATCATCGGTGCTGCTCTTCAGCAGGTCGCCTGGACCTCACCGGTGGCCACGCCTATCCCCGTGGCGGTATTGCAGGGTAATATTCCGCAGGACCGGAAATGGCGTGCAGATGCGTTGGCCCCAACGCTGCAGTCGTACCTGTCTCTGGCGCGACAGAGCCAAGCGAAACTGGTCGTGCTTCCCGAAACCGCGATTCCAGTTTTCGCCGATCAGATGTCTGCTGCATACGCGACATCACTTGCGCAGCATGCCGCAAACAATAATGGCGACATGATCATTGGTATTGTAGAGCGCGTTCATCATAACGGCAGTATTCGCTACTACAACAGTGCAATCAGCACGGGCACCTCTCCGGCGCAGACGTACCGTAAGCAACATCTTGTGCCGTTCGGCGAATACATCCCGCCATTGTTTGGATGGGTTCTCAACGTGTTGCAGATCCCACTCACGGACATGACACCTGGTGCACCGGCCGGGGCGACACTTAAGGTCGCCGGAGAGAAGGTTGCAACCAACATTTGTTTCGAGGATGTGTTCGGGGAGGAGATCATTCGAGCCCTGCCTAACGCGACGCTGCTCGTCAATCTCAGCAATATCGCCTGGTTCGGCGACTCATTGGCAATACCGCAACACTTGCAGATCTCGCAGACACGGGCGCTCGAGACCGGACGATATATGCTACGGGCGACAAATACCGGTGCCACGGCCATCATTGATCAACGCGGGCGGGTAGTGAGGCGGGCGCCTTCGCACGAAACCTTCGTATTGACGGGCATGGCGCAAGGGTTTAGCGGCGCGACTCCTTACGTCAGGTTCGGCAATGCGCCAACCATCGTCTTTATCTGCGCCGGCACGTTCATGGCGCTATGGTTCGCCATCCGCCGCCGTACTGAATTACGCACCTGCGTTCTGCCATGAATCGCCACTTAAGCAAACATAGCCAGTGATTTGAAAAGACATGCATCAACGTACACCACAACGGGCATTTAATGCCCTGCCTCCCGATATCGGGCAGGTCATCGCTTCGCTTACCGACAACGAGTTCAGAGTCAAGTCGGTGATGACATCACTCAGAGTGAAGGATCTTCCAAGATTGCAGCTAACGCGAAAGTGGTGACACCTTCATCCGTCAGGGACGCGTTATGGATCGGTGATACCGCCCTTCGCCCTGGGATCGGCGTGTTTCGGGGGCACTCCGGCGACAATCACATGCATGCGCATTATGCGCATCAGCTCACCGTCGGGATCACACAGCCAGTGTGCATTACATTGGGCTCTGAAACGCGCTGTGCCCCTGCCCTGTTCATACCCGCGGGTATTGCACATCGACTTTCGCCGGGGAATGTACTGTCCCTGTATCTGGATCCGACTACCGATGAAGCAAGGGCGGTACTGCCATTGCTCGATAGGACAAGAGATATCGTCGAACCGTCCCGACAATTGCTCTGCATCGTGCTGGACTCGTTCAGTGCGGACAAATTGACACAGCACAGTTTTGAGCGTTTCCGCAGGCATCTGCAGCTAGGCGCCTTGCCGCCACGCGATGCCCGACTGGATGCAGTATTGCACCTGTTAAATCAGTCACTTGATCAGGAAGAATTCCTCAGCCGACGCTCTCTTGCGTCGAGCTCGGGCCTGTCAGAAAGCCGCTTCTCCCACTGGTTTCGTGAACGTACCGGCATGCCGGTACGCAGCTACCGAAAATGGCTTCGTCTCGTACGCGGCATCGAGCACGTACTTGCCGGCGATAGACTGACTGACGCTGCGCACGGTGCCGGATTTTCCGATCAGGCCCACTTTACACGGACCTTCGTCGCAACCTTCGGCATCAACCCGTCACTCGCCCTGGCTCGCCTTTCCAGCCAGTCGCCCGATCAGTAGCAGTTTCGTTCAATTGCTGCATGCGGTCTTCGGACAATATGGCCTCATATCGTTGTCTGGACACCTATCATGAACTTAGTTATTCGACGCATCGTGCGCTGGAGTGCCTATCCCATCGTACTCGGCGGCTGTGCCGTCGCGCTCGTCCGCATCACATCGAGTCATTTACCTTATTGGCCATTGGCACCGCTTGTTTCGTTGTTTGGCATCGCCTGCGTGGCCCTGCTGGAGCGCCTGCAGCCGTATGAACCTGCCTGGCTGGCGGATCACGGCGACACCCGTGAGGATATGCTGCATGCCTTCGTCAGCCTGACGCTGATCTTCACCTCGGTCAAAGCGATCGACTTGGCACTTCGCTATCTCCACGTGCCAAGCACAGCAATCTGGCCAACGCAATGGCCGATGTGGGCCCAAGTGCTGCTTGCCGGAGCCATCATTGATTTCGGCTTGTGGTTCATGCACTGGGCCAGTCACAAGAATGCTTCCTTGTGGCGGCTGCACGCATTGCATCACAGCGCAGAACGCCTTTACTGGCTTAATGGCGAACGACGCCATCCACTGAGTGCAATGGTGCTCGGTACGCCCGGACTGGTACTTGCTGCGCTGGCCGGCGCCCCGCCAGCAGCCATTGGATGCTGGCTGGCCATCGTATCAGTTCATCTCGCCTTCCAGCATGCCAACCTAGATTACAGCGTCGGCCCTCTGCGTCGACTGCTGGGTGTGGCGGAAATTCATCGCTGGCATCATAAACGTGAGTACGAAGATGCCCAAGTCAACTTTGGCGAATTCTGGCTTATTTGGGATCAACTTTTCGGAACGTTTCATTACCATCGCAACGGAGTTGGTGAAGGCGACGTAGGACTGCGCAATGAACGTATGCCGGATACTTATCTTGCACAGCTCACTTGGCCGTGGCGGCGATAGGTCATCGTCGCTCTTTCCGCTCATTGTGATGGGCGCTGCAGGCAATGCTACGATCAGATGCCTAAGGTTCAGTTTTTCATTGAATAGAATTGCACTGGACAGGCTGGGATCGGCCAGTATAAACCTTGTCAGTCACATGATCGTTGTCCGAGCATATGGTGGTTACGGCACGAATATTGAGGGCTTCGCAACCGTACTACGCTGCCGTAAGGCATTGCGTAGCCCACCCGAATGTCGCGGAATATGGGAGCCGTCAGATTACCAACAATGACGGCTCCCGCTTCACATTACGGTAAGTGGATAAACAACCTTGCCGTTACCGACTAGCCCCCGCCTTGATAGACGCTACCGAGTTCAGTTGGATGTTTGCCGGCTTGGCTAGTATTGCCTGTTCCGAACGTAGAGCAACCCGCCAAGACAACAACCGCAACTGCGATGAAAAGAGTCTTCATCCTGTATTTTCCTTTATAAGAGATTGTTTCAGATGCAGGGCTTTCGCTATTACCGGGCACCGCCTCGATAGAGGTCTTCATACCCGGAAGTTGATTTAGCAGGTGTGTTCATCGACTTCGAACCAAAAGTTGAGCAACCTGCGAGAACAACAACTGCGACAACTGCGAACAGCTTTTTCATGGAATTTCCTTTATTTCAAGTTTAAAGATATGGTTGGGTGGCTGATACCGACACCAACCGAGCATCAATGACGCGGCCACGGCGGAGCAACGGTAGCTACCGGATGCACGCAACGTAGCCTTGGACGCCAAGATTCATTTGCTGCGCCTCATTCCGACACGCCGTTCTCGAGACGCAATACGGCTTGTTCAGCGGTATTTGTCTCGCCCAGAATGCGCAAGGTGACACTCGTAGCCATGTCGGCATACAAATTAACCTTGTATGGATTCCCCGCCAGTCACGGCAAGACACCTGTCGCAGACGGTGGACGAAATCCTTCCGTGCAAGACAATGTCAGCCTGTTTGGCTCTGCGTGTATTCGAAGGAGTTCAGCGAGAGTCCCACCCGAACGACAGGGACAGAAAGCAAAAAGCTCGTCGCTTATGCGGTAAGCCGCCGGTCAGGTCTATCAGGACCATCCGGTATATGGGAGGAGTAAAGCAGCGGCGGCGAAGCGAGTGTGCTACGGCCGTGCAGGAGGAAGGTGGAGGAGATTGCGGGAGCTAACGACGCCTGGCACGCCTGATGGCAATACTCACATTCATGCAGGGACGCTGACTTTCCTTTGTCCGGGTCACCCTTGCCCTTAGCGCCCTTATGGTCGTCAGCATGATGTCCAATGTGGGTGACATGTTCTTTCTCGTGTTGGCAATAGGATGCAATCACTGCCCACGAATATTGCAGTGGAAGGAGTGCCAGCAGAAAAATGAGAATCAGTTTTTTCACAGATGGATTGATAGCGAACGAGGACGCAAGTTCAACGCGTATTTTTTCGAGGCCGTAACAAGTTATGGCAACACAAGGTTGACCGCTTTCTCAATGGGCGGATAGCAGACGCCCAGCTTTTCATGGCATCCCTGGTATGACGCGACCAACGTGATTTGAGGTAGCCTGATATTCGTGGACACTCCCGTTTGATAAACTGAGTCAAAGGGAGAAAGCATGACGAGAACAAATCTGAGGACCTATACGCCTGAGTTCCGTGGGGAGGCGGTGAAGTTGGTATTGGAACAAGGGCTGTCGCTGGAAGAAGCAGCGCAGCGCCTGTCCATCCCCAAAGGAACGTTGTCGAACTGGGTCATGGCAGCCAAACGCGGAACAGCAGCGGCGGCGGCGCCCGGCAGTCGAAGCGTGGCCGATCTGGAAGCAGAGGTTGCCCGATTACGCAAGGAACTGGCCACGGAGCGCATGGAGAAGGAAGTGTTAAAAAAGGCCACCGCGTACTTTGCCAGGGAGTCGCTGCCCGGTACGCGCAATTGAATAAGATGCGGCTCGACTATCCGGTGGCGTTGCTGTGCCGAGTTTTTGAGGTGTCGCGTAGTGGCTTTTATGCCTGGCTGACACACAAGCCATCGCGACGCCAGCAAGGCGACGAACGGTTGAAGGTGGCCATCAAGGCAGTACACCGGCAAAGCCGCGAAACCTATGGTGTACGCCGGATGCAGCCGGAACTCAAGGCACAAGGGTTTGTTGCCGGCCGTGACCGCATCGCCCGACTGCGGCGGGAACTGGGGATGCGCTGCAAGCAAAAACGCAAATTCAAGGCCACGACCGATTCGCGGCATGACTTCCCGGTTGCACCGAACTTGCTTGAGCAGACTTTTAACCCGACACGTCCAAATGAAGTGTACGTCACCGATATCACTTACATCCCTACTGGCGAGGGCTGGCTTTACCTGGCCGGGGTCAAGGACGTGTTCACCTGCGAGATTGTGGGGTATGCGATGGGAGATCGAATGACGCAGGCGCTGACCGCCCAGGCGTTATGGCGAGCAGTCGCAAACAAGCGGCCGCCTGCGGGTGTGATCCATCATTCCGATCGCGGCGCCCAATACTGTGCACATGACTACCGCAAGCTGGTTGAACAGTTCGGCATGTGCGCGTCGATGTCGCGCAAGGGAAACTGCTTCGATAACGCGCCGATGGAAAGCTTTTGGGGCAGCCTAAAAAACGAAATGGTCCATCACCAGTGTTACGAGACGCGTGCTCATGCCGAGGCAGCCATCAGAGAATATATCGAAATCTTTTACAACCGCCAGCGGCGTCATTCACGCCTTGGCTATCAACCGCCGTCGGTGTTTGCTGAAGCCTTCAAACACTTGCAGGCCGCCTGAGACGTGAGTGTCCATCCTTGACAGTACACCTCAATTGTCTTACCCTTTGTCGCACCATTTAACGCCAGTTCGACTGGGACGGCTTTCTTATACACCTCTGTCCGTCCAAAAATCTGGTCAGTCTTCATTTCACCAGGTGGCAATTTCACTGCATTGATGCTGACGCCATTTGCGTTCTTGAGCGCAAATTGAACTCGCTGCTTGTAGAGGTAGTACCCCTTTGCAGGAATAAGGTTTGCGGACAAGGCGTTGGTCCCCTTTGCCACCACTTGAAATTTGAACGCTGCATCAGGCTCAAGCAATTCATCTTCGTTGGTATTCGAGAACAGCCCTTTGACCTTGTCCTGCAAACCTGGCGAAGACGATTGCTGCGCATGCGCAGGCAAAGTCAAAGCCGCCACTAGAGGGGTAAGGATTATTGCTGCCTGTATTGCCTTGATTTTCATAGCGCGTTCTTCAATGTACACAGCTTCGCAGAAGCGGTCTATTTCTTCCACACCTAGTGCTGATGATGTGTTTCAGTTTCAGTATGTTCCGGACCAGATCCAATGACACAGAGCTCCCCTTCCAATTCCACATCGACGGTCACATGCTCGAAGGTATGCTCGTCAAGGAGACTTCGGACACGTGCCTTGGCATCGATCATTTCCTCGCGGCTGGCATCGCGTTGCATCACGAGGTGGGTCGTGAGGACATGGACCTCGCCATCAACTGTCCAGCTGTGCGTGTGATGGACTGAAAGGACCTTGGGATGAGCAAGTACTGCTCTCTCGAATGCCACCACATCAAACGCTTCCGGTACCTTCTGGATGAACACATTGAACACCTTGCGCAGATTTCGGACTACGTTCCAGAGCACAAACAGCGAGATGCCGATGGACAGCAACGGGTCAATGATGGGCAAGTCCCATACGGTCATGATGCCGGCGCCGATCAGAACCGCAAGCCAGCCCAGCGTGTCTTCCAGAAGGTGCCAACTGACGACTTGCTCGGTCAGCGAAGTGCCGCGCCTTACCCGGAGTACAGCCGCGCCGTTGAAAGCAACACCGATCACGGCCAGGATCATCATGCCCGGAGCGTTGACTTCCTCGGGAGCGAACAAGCGAGACGCCGCGTTCCAAAGTACAAAGCCCAGGCCAACGATCAGAACCAAGCCGGTAATCAGTCCGCCAAGTAGAGAATACCGACGATAGCCATAGGTATTCTTTGCGGTACGACCACGCCGCGATAACCTATCGAAATACCAGGCCAGGCCGAGCGACATCGAGTCGCCCAAGTCATGAACCGCGTCGCTCAGGATGGCAATACTGTTTGTATATAGGCCGCCAATCACTTCAATAATCGTGAAGGACAGGTTGAGCAAAAAAGCAGTTTTCAAATTTCCGCTGCTTCCATGCCCATGACCATGGTCATGACTACCGTGTGAATGACCGCTACCCATTTTCGCTCGCTGTTGTGTTGTCCAAATGATGGGACGTGCCGCCGCAATCAAGCCGCACGCCAACTCCGAGTCGGTATTATTTCAGTGTGAAGCGAACGCTTTGCGGCTTGCCACCGGTCGTAACAGACGCAACGACCTTGGTGCCCTTGTCGACTTTAAACGTTCCTTTGGCCTGAAGCTTGTTCTCGCCCGCCGGAGCCAGTTTGACTTCAGATTTGTCGGAAGCCGACAGTAGCGTCAACGTCGCGCTGGCATCCTTGGTATCGACCGGCTTGCCATGGTCGGTGATGTACAAAGTCAGTGTGTCGGACTTTGCAACCAGTTCGTAGTTCACATCCTTGACGACCGACACAACGCCGCCGTTTGCCGGTTTGGCGTCGTGCGCGTGCTCGCCACCTTTCTTGTCGTCGTGGTTATGGCCTTTGTGGTCATCGGCCGCCAAACCGAGATTTGCGAGCGACAGGGCGAGAACGGCGATAGACGCGGAAGCCAATTTGTGCAATTTCATAGTTTCTCCTGAGTAGTGATGGAACACTTTGGTATTTCAATCATAGGTGTCCCCGTCGTCGCACAACGGGGACGGACTGCTTAAGTAGGCAATTGCTGAGGAACCGCCTTTATCGGGGCAACTTGTTCTTCGATTTCCTCTTCCTTACGGTAAGCAAGACGATACAGAAGCGGAAGAACCAGAAGCGTCAAGGCCGTCGACGAAAGAATGCCGCCAATGACTACGGTGGCCAGCGGGCGCTGCACTTCAGCCCCTGTACCTGTTGCAAGCGCCATGGGCACAAACCCAAGCGATGCTACCAAGGCGGTCATCAATACGGGACGCAATCGGGTCAGCGCGCCTTCACGCACGGCGGAATCCAGGGAATGACCTTCCTCTCGCAGGGTACGAATGAAGGAAATCATCACCAGACCATTCAACACCGCCACTCCGGAGAGGGCAATGAAGCCAACCGCCGCGGAGATGGATAGCGGAATACCCCGCATCCATAGCGCGACCACACCGCCTGTCAGCGCGAATGGAATACCGCTGAAGACGAGAAGTCCATCCTTGAGGTTGCCAAACATCGCAAACAGTAGCGTGAATACCAACAGCAATGCCAATGGCACGACGACTTGCAGGCGCTGAGCAGCAGACTGCAGCTGCTCGAACTGGCCACCCCAGGTTGTCCAATAGCCGGCGGGCACTTTAACTTGGTCACGGATGGCCGATTCCGCTTCAGACACGAATGAACCGATGTCCCGTCCGCGCACGTTGGCACTGATGACGATACGCCGCTTACCGTTTTCTCGGCTGATCTGGTTGGGTCCGGGAGCAAGTTCCAGATTGGCCACTTCACCCAATGGAATGAACGTCGCTCGTCCATTGCCGTTTTCTGCGCGGGGCAGCGAAATCGGCAGCCGCTTCATCGCCTCGAGGTCGTTGCGCAAGTTTTCCGGAAGCCTGACAATGATGTCAAAGCGACGGTCGCCCTGGAACAGCGTGCCGGCTTCCTTGCCACCAATTGCGGTTGCCACCATGTCCTGAACATCGCCGACATTCAAACCATAGCGGGATGCTTTCTCCCGGTCGATATTGATGGTCAACATAGGCAGGCCTGTAGTCTGTTCCACCTTGACCTCGGCCGCCCCAGACACCCTGCCCAACGTGGAGGCAATCTTGGCCGCCGTGTCGTTGAGCACATCCATGTCGTCGCCGAATAGTTTGACCGCTACGTCGCTTCGCACGCCGGATATCAGCTCATTGAAGCGAAGCTGGATTGGCTGTGAAAACTCGTAGTTGCTGCCCGGGATTTTGGAAATGGTTTGCTGTACAGCCGCCAACAATTCATCGCGAGTCTTCCTGGGCTCAGGCCACTGATCCTGGGGCTTGAGCATGATGTACCCGTCCGAGATGTTGGGCGGCATCGGGTCAGACGCAATCTCGGCCGTACCGGTACGCGCGAAGATGCGGTCGATTTCTGGATGCTTCTGCTTCAACGTCCGTTCAAGCTGCTGCTGCATTGCCACCGACTGCGACAAGCTGGTACCCGGGATGCGCAGTGCCTGGATCGCAAAGTCACCCTCGTTCAGACTCGGCACGAATTCGCTTCCCAAACGGGTGGCCAGCAGGCCCGACAGGATGATGGTCACCGCGGCAAACGTCAGTACCACGGGCTTGTTCGCCATCACGAAGTCCAGTACGGGGCCATAGAGACGCTTGGCTCCCTGCATGACGACATTCTCTTTTTCAGCCACTTTGTTGCCGATGAAGAGCGCGACCGCGGCAGGGATGAAGGTAATCGACAGAATCATCGCGCCCAGCAAGGCGATCACCACCGTCAGGGCCATCGGATGGAACATCCGGCCTTCCACGCCGGTCAGCGCGAAGATTGGCAGGTAGACCACCATGATGATGAGCTGGCCGTACAACAGCGGCCGACGTGCTTCCCGGGATGCGGCAAACACTTCATGGAAGCGCTCGGCCCGCGTCAATGGCCGTCCATGGTGCGCCTGAGCATGGGCAAGCCGGCGGACGCAGTTCTCGACAATCACGACCGCACCGTCAATGATGATGCCGAAATCCAGTGCGCCTAAGCTCAGCAGGTTCGCACTGACCTTGTTCGATACCATGCCACTGAAGGTGAACAGCATCGACAGTGGAATGACCATCGCCGTGATGAGGGCTGCGCGGATGTTCCCAAGGAACAGGAACAACACCGCAATGACCAAAATAGCACCCTCGATCAGATTCTTCTTTACCGTGTCGATGGCCTTGTCGACCAGGACCGTGCGGTCATACACGGTGATGGCCACCACACCTTCCGGAAGGGTGCGGTTGATCTCGGCCATTTTCTTGTCCACGGCCTGGGAAACCGTACGGCTGTTCTGGCCAATCAGCATGAACACCGTACCGAGGACAACTTCCCGTCCATTCTCGGTGGCAGCACCGGTACGCAGCTCGCGACCAATTTCGACTTCGCCGATATCGCGCATCCGAATAGGCACGCCCTGGACGGTACCCAGAATGATATTACGGATGTCCTCGATGGACTGTACCTGGCCGGGCGCACGAATCAATAGCTGCTCGCCGCGCTTTTCGATGTAGCCAGCCCCGGCATTGCCATTGTTACGGTCAAGCGCGTTGACCACGTCCTGCAGTGTCAGGCCATAGGACGCCAGTCGTTCGGGAACCGGTGCGACCTGGTATTCCTTCTCGAAGCCGCCAATCGAGTTGATTTCCGTGACGCCAGGAACGTTACGCAGCTGCGGCTTGATGATCCAGTCCTGGATTTCACGCAAATCGGTCGGGGTGTACGGCGTGCCGTCGGGCTTTTTCGCGCCATCCTTGGTCTCGACCGTCCACAGGTAAATCTCACCCAGACCGGTGGAAATCGGTCCCATGGCTGGCGTCACCCCCGCCGGCAACCTCTCCTTGGCTTCCTGCAGTCGCTCATTGACGAGTTGCCGAGCGAAGTAGATATCGGTGCCATCCTTGAAGATGACGGTGATCTGCGACAGGCCATATCGCGACAACGACCTGGTTTGCTCCAGATTGGGCAAACCGGACATGACTGTCTCTAGCGGATAGGTGATCCGCTGCTCCGTTTCCAGAGGCGAGTATCCCGGTGCTGACGTATTGATTTGGACCTGAACGTTGGTAATGTCAGGGACCGCGTCAATGGGCAGTTTTTGATAGCTGAATATGCCAATGGCGGCCATGCCGAACACGGCAAGCAGGACCAGCCATCGCTGCTCGATGGCAAAGCGTATGATGCGTTCAAACATGGATAAGTCCTTTTCGCATCAGTGAGTATGTTCGGCGCTGGCTTTACCCTGCTCCGACTTGACGATGAAGCTGCCCGCGCCTGCGTACTTGCTGCCCGCCTTCAATCCCTTGACCACCTCGACTACCTTGCCGTCAGTGCGGCCGAGGGTGACTTGCTGGGGAAGGAAGCCGCCGGGAACGCGAACGAAGATGGTCGGCTTGTCGTTGACCGTCTGAATGGCATCGGTACTCACCGCGACCGGAACTTCGGCTTGGTTCGAGACGATTTCAACATTCACGAACAGACCTGGGCGCCAAGACATGTCTGGGTTCGGCAGTGAAACCCTGGCTTTGGCGGTACGGGTTTGTTCGCCAAGCAAAGATCCAACGAAAGAAATCGTGCCGGGTGCTTTCGCATCGAATGCCGTCGCCTTGACGGTAACTTTCTCGCCGACGCGAACTGCGTTCAGGTCTTTTGCAGGGACAGCAACCTCCGCCCACACTGTCGACAAGTCCGAGATCGTGAAAATGTTAGCGTCTTCCTTGATGGCTTCGCCGAGGGAGATGTGTTTTTCCATAATCATGCCATCAAACGGTGCCCGGATTTCGTAGGCATTCAGTGAGCCACGGCTGGATGCGCCGGTACCCAAGGCACTGAGTTTTTGCTGAACATTCCGGACAGCGATTTCCGCTTCCTGCATCGCCTGTTCAGCCTGCAGGTAATCCTGCTCCGCCGAAATCTTTTCCTGCCAGAGCTTCTTTTCGCGTTCGTACGTGGTTTTGGCCAATGCGAGTCGCTTTTGTGCGGCCAACAATTCGCTGCGTTGCTCTGACAGGCCCGAGCTTGCCAGGACGGCCAACACTTCGCCTTTCTTGACCTTCTGCCCGAGATTGACCTTGACGCTCTCAACGACACCGGCCATCCGAGGTACGACATGCGCTGTCCGGTCCTCGTTGTAGCGGATCTCGCCAGGCAACGTGAGCGAGCTGTTGATCCTTGCCGGACCTGCGGTATTGACAGTAACGCCGGCCGCCTTGGACTGCTCGTCATTCATTGCGATCGTGCCTTCCATCTCCTCGAAGGTGAAGAGGTAAGGCTCGTTGGCTGTTTGTGCTGCGACCGTCGCTTCGAATACGTGGGGTTCCGGCACCGAAGTGCTGCTCTTCAGGTAATCCTTTTCAGGAGTAAAGGCGAGTTCCTGTTTTCCGCCATCCGGACGGGTGAGAGTAATAGAAACTTTTGCTGAATTCGGAGGGAGCGGCTTTTCCTTCTCGTACATGTAGACATGGAAACGTGGCTCTCCGCCTTCTTCGGCCATCAGCACCTCAAGCCCGAAGTCGCCTTCGGTGAACAATTTCCCGCCATGAGGGCCTTTTGCCTGTTCTTCCTCATGACCATGTTCATCGCCATGCTCATGTCCGTGCCCACCTTTCTCTTCAGCGTGTGCGTGCTTGTCACCGCCTTTTTCGCCGGCATGTTCTGCATGCCCGCCGCCGCCGTGGCCGTGTCCATCACCTGCCGGTTTGGGCTTATTCATCGTCATGATGAGCACGCCAAGCAAGACGCCGATGATAACGATGGCGAGAATGGAAAATAGCTGTTTCTTCGTAAGATTTTTCATGATCTGCTCTTATTGCTTGGTCGCGGGCGTAGCTTCCCCGAGAATGCGGTCGATATCGGCGGCTGCCCGGTGCGCCTCAGACAGCGCTCGCAGGTACTGGGACTTGGCTTGCAGCAGCGTGCGCTGGGCATCGAGCACATCCAGGAAGCCGAATTTCCCGAACTCGAACCCTTTCGAGGCGGCGTCATAGGCGCTCTGGGCACCCGGGATGACTTCCTTCTGCAGGGACTCCGCCTCCTGACGCGATACACTCAATTTTTCATAGGCCTGTGCGACCTCGCCATCCAGCCGGATCTCTGTGGCGGACAGTTCGTCGCGTGCCTTGTCGACGCGGCGTAGCGATTCCAGGACGTTTCCGCGATTGCTATCGAAGAGAGGAAGCGGGATCGAAACGCCAACCACAGCTTGGTTACGGCCCAACTCTTCAGAGCGCTTGACGCCGAGAGTGACTGCCATGTCCGGGATGCGGCGGCTGCGCTCTACCTGTGCCAGTGCCTGGCGATGATCGACTTCGTAGCGAGCCCGGGATAGTGCCGGAGACGTTGCCAGTCTCCGGGTAAGCATGTCTGTACTAGGCAACTCGGGCAACACATCAAGCTGACCTTCAGCCTTCTCGAATCGAGGAATCAGATTGCCCCAAGTGGCACTGAGCCGCTTGCGAGACGAGCTTAACTCGCTTCTTGCCTGAGCCAGTTCAAGGCGAACGCTCGATTCCGCCACGCGTGCCTTCGTTTCTTCCACAGGCGACACCTTGCCGGCTGCAACGCGTTTGTTGGCGACATTCGTCGCTCTCTGAGCAAGTTCACCTGCTTCCTCGGCAAGGCGAACGCGTTCCTGTGCGGCGAGAACATCAAAGAATGCAGTAATGACGGCCGCACGGATTTCGGCTTTTTTAGCGTTCAACTCGGAAGACGCAGCGGACAGGCTGCTTTCGGCAGCGCGCATGCGCGCAGAGCGCTTCCCGCCTAGCTCAATCGGCTGACTGACTGTTAACGTGGACTCCCGGGTCTCACGGCGCCGGTCTTCAATACCCACTTCCAGCGAGGGGTTGGGCAGCACATTGGCTTGCAGGAGCGTGGCCTCGACCGCCTGAAGCTCATACTGGGCTGCGGACAGGTCCGGGCTGGAATTCATCGCCAAGGCTATTGCAGCCTGTAGCGTCAACGGCAACGCCGGTTCGACTGCACGGCCGGCATTAGCCTGTGCAGCCAGGTGTGCGCTACCAAGTCCGGTCGTTACGGTTTGCGCACTCCCAGGCAAACTGAATACGGCCAGACTGAGCGGTAAAAGATACCGATACATCAAATTCTCCTGACAAATGGGAAAGAATTTGACGAGACGTCACCCCGGTTTTACGTTTTGATAGTCGTGGCAATTCGTCTCGTCGCGTTAGGCGACAAGACGCCAGTCTGGCTTTCGGGGGCCAGATGGAATATGGGAAGAATAATTGTCCGGTAATCGTGCATGATGCACGACATCATTGGGTGGGACACCCGCAGGGAAGGTGGTTAAGAACGATGCCTGAGCAGAAAACTGGCAAATGCCACAATCGTTGTCGGCCTGGGTGTTCTTGCTCGGTTCTTCCGAGTCATCCTCCTCGGCCTGGTGCTGATGCGTATGGTGGCCAAAGTGGGAGGTTTGCTGTTCTTGTTCGTGCTGGCAATACGCAGCCGCCGCTGCCCAGGCATACTGGAGCGGAAGTACGGCTAACAGCAGAATAAGAATAAGCTTTTTCACGGGCGAGATATTAGCATTGATTTCTTGCCTTTTGGCCTGCAAGAAATCGATAGACGGCCATTTGAGTGTGGTTAGTCAAGCAATGTCTTGATGGCGGGATCAACTGGCAGCCGCTTGAACATGTTGATGTTCGTGCCTCCGGTATTTCCTGTCGGGACGATGCCAACGGCTGAACCGATGGCACCAAGAACAATACGCACACCTTGACCAACCACTTCACTTGCCGATCGGCGCTTGATGCCAATTCTCAGCATGCCCCAATGGGTAATGATGTGCGGCACGACATACCGTTGTCCCAGCACATGGGCAACCTCCAGATGCTTGTACGCCTGGTCAAGCTGCCCTCGTGCGTAGCGATTGCGCGCAGCCGCCATTTCGGATTCAAATGCTTTCTTCAATTCAGCTTTCATAGATCAACGGCGTTTGAGTTCGATGGTGACAGTCCTCGGTGCAACGGTCACAGGAGCTGTTGCTGTTTTCATCTCAGCGCGTGCCTGCGTGATGACGGACCGTGCAGCGCTCAAGCCAAGAAGACCCATGATGCAGGCCACCACAATGTCGGGCCACCCGGAACCCGTACCGAACACGCCCAAGGCCGCCAGCATCACGGCAACGTTGCCAATGGCGTCATTACGCGTGCAGAGCCAGACAGAGCGCATATTGGAATCGCCATTACGGTACGCAAACAATAATGCCGCTACGAGCAAATTGGCCAGTAGCGCAACGAAGCCAATGGTGCCCATCGTAATGTGTGCAGGCACGGTCCCGGTTGTGACACTCCAGAACGCAGCGGCCAAAACAAAGATGCCATAGCCTCCCATCGTCAAGCCTTTGATCAGAGCCGTACGCGAGCGCCAGATAGGCGCCAAGCCCAGAACAAAAAGCGAGACCGCGTAGTTCGCCGCGTCACCGAAAAAGTCAACGGCGTCGGCCAGCAACGATACCGAACCGGCGGCCCAACCGCTGAATAGCTCGACGCCAAACATGCCGGCGTTGACCACCAGCGCGATACAGAGAATACGACGGTAGGTCGGGTCTACTGGAGGTTTATCTGAGGCGCAAGCGCCTGCGCAACAATCAGCCATTTGATGCTCCTTCTCGTCTATAGCAGCATTACACACCCTGTAGTGACTACAGGATCAAGCTCTTTTAAAGAGGAAAATGTGGCGAAGAACTTGTATAAATGTCATTTCTTTGTATGCGTCTTACTTCCGCTTGACCGCTTCGCGCTGTCTTTCCTGGCGTAATCAGCTGCGTCTTTTCCGGAGCGCTTCTTTGGACGCTTTGGAGGTCGTCGAGACAAGTAATAATAAAGACCAATCGCAATTGGGATGAATACAAGCAACATTGCCACTTGGATATTTATAAGAAAGTCAGGCATGGCGATGTACCTTGTTGAAACCTGCGGCTAGCAGGCGCTGTGTATCCGCAGGTTGGTGAAACGTCGTTGTTGGGCGGGTTATTTTGCCGCCGCGGTGGTCAATTCCTGTTCCACCAGTTTCTGCAATTGCTCCGGACCGAAGGATGGTAGCGGCTTCCCATTCACAAAAAACTCCGGTGTGCCCCTGACGTTCAATGTTTTCACGTCCTGAAGGTCTTGCTCGATGATGCGCGTGAAATCTGGGGATTTCATATCGTCTTTCAAGCGTGCCATATCAAGGTCGAGTCCTTCAAGGTGAGGCCACAGTAGATCGAGATGCGCTGAATGGTCCGGCGCCCACTGCGGCTGCGCTGCAAGCACCGCTTCAAGCGTTTGCCAGTACTTGTTCTGCTTCCTGGCGGCTTCCAGAACCTTGACCACTTCGTCTGCGCCCTTGTGGAAAGGTGCGTATCGGATGGTCAGCCGAATTTTCTCGGGATTTGCCTCCATGATCTTTTTAACAAAGGGATAAAAGGCGCGGCAGGACTCGCAAGCCGGGTCGAAGAATTCGACGATGTGTACCGGCGCACTGGCATTGCCCAAGGTCGGCGAGTGGAACCGCACAAGCGCCTCACTGTTCTGGGAGGTGGCTTGCGTCGCCTGTTCAGTCTTTTTCGATTGATAGAGATTGATGCCGAGAGCAAATGCAACCGCCAGAATGACCGCGGTCGCGACGAAGATGGTCTTTTGTTTCATTTTGATGCCTTAAAATGAGTAATGATGAGCAGTGCAGCGATGGCTGCGAAGGCGGCCACGGAGAGCATCGGTATGGTCAGAAATCCAAACCATTCGATCTGCTCCTGCGAGCACGGCACGCCTTGTGTGCAAGGTGTCATCGACTCGGCAATGACGCCTTCGGCAACCAGAAGGTGGAACACAGCAATGCCCAATCCAATAAGTGACAGCGGAAAAGCGTATCGCACGACTTTCACGTCCAGAGGAAAAAGGCCTGCGCTAAGAATGAGTACGAGCGGGAACATGCAAATGCGCTGGTACCAGCACAGCACACATGGTGTCAGCCCCATGACCTCACCCAGGAAAATCGCCCCAAGGGTGGAAACCGTTGCCAAAACCCAGCTCAGGAATACCAAGGGCCATAAGGAAGTTTTTATGTCTGTTGATGCCATCATGTTTTGAGCAGCGTTTTGAGGTCTTGTACGATGTCTTCGGCTGGCTGGGCATCCCTGAAAAACAGGCGAAGGCGGCCCTGCGGGTCAAACGCGTAGGTTTGGCCGGAATGGTCCACCGTGTAAAAGCCGTCTTCATTTGGCTTCTGCAGCACGCGAATTACCTTGAACTCCTTCGCCGCAGCGTCAACCTGTTGCTCAGTTCCAGTCAAGCCAAGGAACGACGGGTGAAAGGCGGGAACATACTTGGCCAGCAGCTCCTGCGTGTCCCGTTGCGGGTCCAGCGTGACCATCAGCACTTGTACCCTTTCAGCGTCCTTGCCAAGCTTTTCCATGGCTGAGGCCAGCTTCACCATTGTCGTCGGGCAGACGTCGGGGCAATTGGTATAGCCGAAGAAGAGGACAACGGCTTTGCCCTTGAAATCAGCAAGAGTCCGCGGCTTTCCAGTATGGTCTGTCAACTGGAATTCCTTGCCCCACTCGCCGCCGGTAATGTCCACCGACGCAAACTTCTGGTCAGGGATGCTCTTGTTGTCACATCCAAGCAAGACGGTGCCAGCCAGAAGCAACGCTGCTACATATCGTAATTTCATGTGCGACCTCCGCATTACTTGCCAAGTGGACGGACTAGCACTGAGACGACTGAAGTATTTCTCGCCTTCTTAGCATCTTCGAACGTCAGCTTCATTGTCAGGTTTTCCCCGGCCGACAACGGCTTCTTGAGACCGAGCAGCATCAGGTGTAAGCCGCCTGGCGCAAGGTCGACGGTTTGCCCGGCTTGAATAGCTAGTTCACCGTGCTCCCGCATTTTCATGACGCCATCATGGTGATGCATGGTGTGAACCTGAACGTCCTTGGCAACCTCGGTCTGAATGTCGACCAGACGCACAGCATTGGAACTGCTGACTTTCATGTACACGGCTCCGACCGGCTGCCCTGGGACAGTCGCACGTGCCCATGCATCAGTCACCGAAACGTCGGCAAATGCGCTTGAGGTCACACTGGCAAGTAATGTGGCGAGCAATAAAGTTTTCATGGCTTCAAAAAAGTGGAATTTGAGGATGGGCGTCAAGCCTGCAGTAGGTCGCGCGCTCAGCGCCCTGCGTAACAGAAGCAGCCAGAACAACCGCAACTAAGATGGCGGAAGCTTGGTTCATAGGCGTAGCTACCCCGCCCTAACTACCTGAGCGGGAGCACTGCAAAGAAAATCAAGAATGCGTAGGTGGGGCGCGAGATTGTGCGGGCGCCCATGTGAACAAGGGTCGAGGCGCCTGGTAGAAGAGGAATGGGCGGGGAAAGGAAGCTACTGTGTTCAATATGGCCGACACGGTAGCAGGGACTGGTCCTGGCGTATCACTGTGGATTCTGCAAAATGGACAGTCTTCAAAATGCTGGTCATGTTTGACCGTCGAGAACGGCTTCAAGGTGCCTTCGTAAGGAACACTAACTTGCTTGACTCCCGAGGCCGTGCAGATTTCGACCGTCTTCGGTGATGAAGGACTTTTCGCAGCAAAGGCGTGCGAAATCGACGGCGCAAGAGCGACCAGCAGGATGGCGAGCAATGCCATCCATGCAGTCAGGAGTCTTGTGTACCGAGTTGTTCTCATTTTTGTATTTTATCGCACCCGTTCTGTTGAGACCTCCGAACAGACCTCAGTGGTGCTCGGTCACAAGCGTAGTTGCAATCCTCTCTATGGAAAATAGACGCAACCAATTTGACGTACAATGTCCGTAGTAACTACGGGGTTTCGGCAAGGGGGGATGAATATGCGTATTGGGGAACTGTCAAAACGTACAAGTTGCGACATTGAAACTATCAGGTATTACGAGAAAAGCGGTTTGTTGGCAGAACCGGGAAGAAACAGTAGCGGATACCGTGAATATGCGACGGAGCACCTCGAGCGACTCCAGTTCATCCGCCACTGCCGTTCGTTGCAGCTGAGCTTGGCAGAAATTCGTGTGCTGCTTGACCTGCAAGCCAACCCTGCTTTGGGATGCCAGAGCGTCGATGAGCTCCTTGATGGGCACATTGCGCAAGTGCGCGAACAAATGGCTGCTTTACGTACTCTTGAGCAGCAACTGGTCAAGCTCCGCAAACAATGCCAAGGGCCACATTCAGTTGAGGAATGCGGCATATTGCAAAATCTGAACGAAGCGGCTGAAAGTCATGAATGTGCTTGCCATGATGACGGCGATAACACTAAGTAATTGAAACAGGAATCACGGATGGCAACAGTTTTCTTCTCATATAGCCACGTTGACGAAGCGCTCAGAGACAAGCTCGAGGAGCACCTGTCGATGTTGAAGCATCAGGGCCTCATCGAATCTTGGCATGACCGGCGTATTCTCGCTGGGTCCAACATTGACGATGAAATTGATGAGAATCTCGAGAAAGCGGACGTCATCCTCTTACTCGTAAGTTCTAGCTTCATTGCGTCGAGCTATTGCTATGGCCAAGAAATGAAGCGCGCAATGGAGCGGCATCACGAAGGAACGGCTCGAGTCATTCCTGTGATTCTTCGCACATGTGACTGGCACCCAGCTCCGTTCGGTAAGCTGTTGGGTGCGCCTAAGGACGGCAAGGCCGTTACCACTTGGCCTGACCAGGACGAGGCCTTCACCGACGTAGCAAGACAGGTCCGCCAAGTAGTTACAGCAACTACTACTAGAAAGGAAGTGGCACAGCCGGCTTCGGCTACCGGCGCTCGTCAAGAGGCTTTCCTGGCATCGCCCGCGAGACCCGCATCGGCGGCCGCGCAGGAACCAAGCCTCACCCCGCGCTCCAGCAACCTCCGTTTGAAGAAGGATTTTACGGAGTTCGACCGTGACCAGTTTCTGCTCGACTCATTCGAATACATGGCGCGCTTTTTCGACACGTCACTGCAAGAGCTTGCGGCCCGCAATCCTGGCACCCGAGGACGTTTTCAGCGCATTGACGGTCGTTCTTTTACTGCCGTAATTTACCGCGACGGAAATGGACTTGCTGAATGCACCATTCGCGTCGATGGTCACGGCGGACGTAATAACTACCTGTCGTACGTAAACAGCGCCTCGGCGCCTCCGGGCACATCAAACGAGATGATGCATGTCGAAAGCGATAACCAAACGCTGTACTTCAAGCCGCTCGGAATGCGAGTTTTTGGCGGCCGGCAGGAGCAGAAGCTATCTCAAGAGGGAGCGTCGGAGTATTTCTGGGATATGTTGATTGAGCACCTCCAGTAAGAGGTCGGGAATCAATTCCCATTTGGATCAGTAGAAGCAAGTGTATGCGTAGTTGGCTGGCCTCTACAGCGTTATATCGGTAGGAATTCGTTGATTTCCCGAGCTGTGTCTCGAGCGCTACGCATCACCCCAATGAGCGTAGCAGACGCGAAGCCAGTCCACTCGCCATAGCCTACAAGCCAAAGACGTCCTTCACTTTTTGCGTGGGTCCCGAGCACATCAACCCGCCCGTTCGGCGTAACACCACCCAATTCTTCGAGATGCTTTAGAACTGGCTCGAAGCCAGTGCACCAAATAATTGCTTCGACGACCTCCTGGCTATTGTTGGTCCAGACAACCCCACCTTCTGTGAAATGGTCGACAACTTTAGGGTGGTCGAACACTCCTCGAGAACGAGCTTCACGAACAGGCGGAACCATGACAATGCGCACAGCTGTTCCGGACTTACTCCAGTTCGTCCTTTGTTTCGTCCTGGCTAGTTTCGTGGCTCATTGCGGCTGCAGCTAAGCTAGTAGCCAAATCCGGAAACGCTTCCTTTCGTTCACTGTATCGGCTCGTCAGGTAGTCCGAACGGTCTCGCACAAGCAAAGTGAACTTGTAGAGCTCTTCCATGACGTCCACCAGACGCTCATAGTAGGACGATGGCTTCATGCGCCCGTTATCATCGAACTCCTGATACGCCTTGGCCACCGAAGATTGGTTCGGTATGGTCACCATCCGCATCCACCGCCCCAAGACTCGCAGCTGGTTGACCGCATTGAAGGACTGCGAACCTCCCGATACCTGCATGACCGCCAGAGTACGTCCCTGTGTCGGGCGAATGCTTCCAATTTCCAGAGGTAGCCAATCGATTTGGGACTTGAACACGCCGGTCATCGCACCGTGGCGCTCTGGACTGCACCAAACTTGCCCTTCGGACCACTCTGACAGCTTTCGGAGCTCCTGCACCTTGGGATGGTCCGCGGGACAGCTGTCCACCATTGGGAGGCCGTGCGGGTCAAACACCCGCGTTTCCGCACCGAAGTGCTGCAAAATACGCTCCGCTTCCAAGGTAAGGAGGCGGCTGTAGGACTTCTCGCGCAGTGAGCCGTACAGCAGCAGGATGCGCGGCGGATGCGTAGACACCGTCGCTGCATCTAGCTTTTCCTGCGTCGGCACGTCGAGATGCGGGGCGCTGACGTTGGGGAGGTTCGACAGGTCAGCCATTTCCTTTGACCCTCCTACCATCGGCGTCAATGACAGCTTCACCGTCTTCCTTGCTGAACGGGCCTTTCTGCGGCAATGGGAGGATGTCAAGCGCTACCTCGGACGGGCGGCATAGACGAACGCCGACCGGGGTAACGACGAAAGGCCGATTGATGAGAATCGGGTTGGCCAGCATAGCGTCCAGCAGTTGCTCGTCGGTCAGCGCCGGGTTGTCGAGGCCGAGCTCGGCATACGGCGTACCCTTTTCCCTGATGGCTTCGCGCACCGTCAGGCCGGCTTTCGCAATTATTTCCTTCAGTTCTTCCCGGCTAGGTGGCGTGTTCAGGTACTCGATGACCTGCGGCTCGACACCGGTATTTCGGATGAGCGCGAGGGTGTTGCGAGACGTGCCGCAGCTAGGGTTGTGGTAAATCTTGATATCCATGGGGTTATGCCTTTGCTTCGTACCAAGTCTGCGAGCGGTTGACGACACCAACAACTAGCAGCATTACAGGGACTTCGATGAGAACGCCGACGACCGTCGCCAAAGCAGCGCCGGACTGAAATCCGAATAGGCTAATGGCGGTAGCTACTGCCAGCTCAAAGAAGTTAGACGCTCCGATAAGACTGGATGGACCAGCAACGCAATGGGCGACGCCCAACTTCCGGTTCAGGAGATACGCAAGACCCGAGTTGAAGAACACCTGAATCAGGATGGGCACGGCCAAGATGGCGATGACCAGCGGTTGCTCCGTGATTGCTTCACCCTGGAAGGCAAACAGGAGCACAAGGGTCAGAAGCAGCGCCGAAATCGAGAACGGGCCGAGTTTCCCGACCGCGCTCACCAGGTGACCCGGTCCCTTGGCCAGCAAGGACTTGCGAATCAGCTGCGCGAGGATGACCGGCACAATGATGTACAGGCCAACCGACGTAATCAAGGTGTCCCACGGCACGGTGATAGAAGACAATCCGAGCAACAGTGCGACCAAGGGAGCAAACGCCACAATCATGATGGCGTCGTTGAGGGCGACTTGGGATAGCGTGAAGTACGGGTCACCTTTGCACAGCTGGCTCCAAATGAAAACCATTGCCGTACACGGGGCGGCTGCGAGCAAGATAAGCCCTGCAATGTAGCTGTCCAGTTGGTCTGCCGGCAGCCATGCAGCAAACACGTGGCGGACGAATATCCATCCGAGCAATGCCATCGAAAACGGTTTTATCAGCCAGTTGATGGCAAGGGTTACGCCGATACCGCGCCAGTGCCCCTTCACCTGCGAAAGCGCGGCAAAATCAATCTTGATGAGCATCGGAATAATCATTACCCAAATGAGTATCCCAACCGGAATATTCACTTGGGCGACCTCGAGTTGTGCGATGCCATGAAAGACCGAGGGAAATGCCTTGCCGAAGATGATGCCGGCAACAATGCAAAGCGCTACCCAGATAGTGAGGTAGCGCTCAAAGAAACCGATGGCCGGAGCAGCACCGCCGGCAACAGCAGTAGTGTGTGTCGTTGTCATTATTGTGCAGACGTTGAAAATGCCACGCATTTTCCGAGACGTGGCGGTAAATCAAATTTATGCCGGCGTGACCGGTGTATCGCCAATCTTTTTGATTTCCTGCTGAATGGCGTGCTTTTCGAGCATGTTGAGCGGCAGGCTGACAAATGCATTCATGCGGGCCATGATTTGCTTGAAGATCATTTCGAATGCGTCACGCTTTTCTTCATCTGTGCCTTCAACGGCTGCTGGGTCTTCGAAGCCCCAATGCGCAGTTGCAGGATGGCCGGGCCAAATCGGGCATTCTTCACCTGCAGCGTTGTCGCAAACCGTAATGATGAAGTCCATATGGGGTGCACCAGGAGCGGCAAACTCATCCCAGCTCTTGCTCCGCAAATTGTCGACTGGGTAACCAGTCTTCTTCACCTGTTCGATGGCGAAAGGATTGACCTTGCCGCCAGGCTTGCTTCCAGCGCTGAAGCCCTGAAAGCGCCCATGTCCCATAGTAGTTACGAGTGCTTCTGCCATGATGGAACGTGCGGAGTTGCCCGTGCAGAGAAACAGCACGTTGAAAGTCTTGTCGGTCATGATTTTCCCTAAGGTTCTTGGATAAGGCGCCGCCGCATGCAGACAGCTTGCGACGGACATAAGCTAGAAAATTCTGCTGTTTTCTGTAGTTCAGACGGTGCCGCGCGGCGCTCGATGAGTTCATACCCACGGCGCTCGAAGAAATCGGCTGCGGTTGTCGTGAGCAGGTACAGGGTGCCCACACCGGTTCGCCGAGCATGCTCTTCTATGGCGTCGGCCAATTGCTTGCCGAGCCCGGTGAACCGGTTTTCCGGCCGTACGGCGAGGGAGCGCAAGAGCGCATCTTTGCCGTATCGCTCCAACCCCACTATCCCAAGGACAGACCGCCCACCTTCCGCGACCAGGAGATCAGCGAGGTGCGCAGTGGTCAGGTCTTGGTACGGGAGGCCGGTGTCCTCGAGTAAGCCGAGGACTGCCGGCAGGTCTTGTGATGCGGCGAACCGAAGCGGGGTCATGGTTCAGCAGCAGGCGGCCGTTGTGCTCTTCTGCGTATTCGGCACGCAGCACGGCGCGTCAGCCGAAACTTTGATACGCGGCTTAGCGAGCGGTACGCAGCATGCCTCGGTGCCGGCAGCGGTTTCTCCCGGTGCGGCGGTCTTATTAGGCTCGCCGAATACAGGAATGGTGTCGAGCGTATGGAAAGTCTCCCATGCGATTCCGGAGGGGTCGTTGACCCAATACTTGTCCGACTTGGCGTAGCAGCAGGCGACGCCCTCTTCCTTCTCCACGTCCGGCTGGAGGGCACCGAGGCGGCACTGCATTTCGCTCAATTCTGTGCCCGACTCAACCTGGATGCCGAGATGGTTCAGGCCCACTTCGGCTCCACGCTGAGAGATAGCGAAATTTACGCGAGGGTCATCGAGCATCAACTTCGCATAGTCCGTTTTCACGACGGTAGGTTCCGTGGCAAACATGCCAGAGTAGAACTTGATGCTGTCAGCAAGGTTGTCGACGGAGACGTGTACGTGCAGGCGTTTCATGAGCAAGCTCCTTCATTGGAACAGTTGGAAACGCGGACAGGAGAACAAACATTCCCACCGCAGCAGTTCTCGGTCAAAAACCCGAGCAAACCGTTCATAGCCTCGAAATTGGCCGCGTAAATGAGCGAACGTCCTTCCCGCGTCTGGGACACTAGATTGGCGTGCAGCAACTCCTTCAGATGGAAGGACAGCAGGGACGGAGCGATTCCGACGCCCTCTGCAATTTGCGTCGCTGGTAACCCACCAGGGCCGGCTTGCACTAGGAGGCGAAAGACCGCCAAGCGGGTCTCTTGTGCAAGGGCTGCGAGGCCAGCAACAACGCTTTTGACATCCATTTCAATATTCCTTGAATTGTTTTATTCAATAATAGTTGAAATGTTTTACTATTTCAAGACAAGATTTATGACTTTCCTTGCAACAAAGGGCATTGTTCTATTCCAAACACCAAGTCAGTTAGGACGAGAACAAAATAAGCACGTGGTATATTCAAATTCCCTATGGGGAGTAGCCGGCTTCCACGCAGGAAGCGTCCGCATCAACATACTCGGTGGAATCAATCCATCGTGGTGCGGACAACCGGAAGGTTGGCGAGACCATTGGCATGCCAGCACGAGGTAGGACGGGCCGTGCTCCGCATGCCATTTGTACTCGCCCGGCCTAAAGGCTTCCAATGAATTTCTTCTCCACTATCCTGATTGCCCTTGCAATGTCTACCGACGCCTTTGCGGCGGCAGTAGGCAAAGGTGCTGCACTTCACAAGCCGCGATTACAGGAGGCACTTCGGACTGGGCTCATCTTTGGAATCATCGAAGCACTGACGCCAGTTGTTGGTTGGCTAGTTGGACAAGTCGCCGCACCGTACGTTGAGGCATGGGACCACTGGATTGCTTTCGTCCTACTTGGAATTCTTGGCGTGCGGATGATTCAGGAAGGTTTTTCTGAGCCAGAAGTTGAGGACACCAAACCAGGAAGGCACTCTTTCTGGATATTGGCTGTGACCGGTTTTGCAACGAGTATCGATGCAATGGTCGTTGGGGTCGGCTTGGCGTTTATGGACGCAAATATCGTGATTACTGCCGCTGCCATTGGGCTGGCCACGTTCACCATGGTTACGCTTGGAGTAATGGTTGGCAGAGTGCTTGGCATCATTGTTGGCAAGCGAGCGGAAATCATGGGTGGCATCATCTTGATTGGTATTGGATGCCTCATCCTTTACGAGCATATCGGTAAAGCATAGCCATCGTTTCCATTGTGCTGGCTCTTAGGAACTTACAAATAGAAAGGGACAAGCTCAGCTTGCCCCTTTTGTCGCTCGACAAGTCATTACCATGACCTGCTCGAAAATCAGTCCTTGGAAAAGGCTTTTCCAGAAAAGTCGACTGTCACGAGCGTCCCGTCCAGTTTGCCCATACCAGGCGCATTTAACGGCATGCCCGGAGCCGATACCCCTTTGACCTTCGGCTGCGCGATGAGCTTCGCAACTGCGGCTGCTGGAACATGTCCTTCTATGACTTGACCCGATGCCTCGGCCACCCCGGTATGGCAGGATGCCAGCTTTTCCGGCACCCCAAGCCGCTTCTTGACTGCCGACATATCCTCAGAATTGATGGCATTGACCTTGTAACCTGACTCACGCAGGTGCTCAACCCATCCTTCACAGCAACCACAGTTTGCGTCCTTGTAGACGGTTATCGCTTCACCCCCGGCATACACCACCGAGGAAGCTGCAACAAGCAATGAAAAAAGCAATTTCTTCATAGTCAAATCTCTCTTACTTTTGAACGGTCAACGAGGTGACCATCGGGGCATTGTCTACGTTCTCAATGGTGAATTTCACCTTGTCACCGGCCTTCACGTTGGACAGCATTGCGGTATCGCTGACAGTGAAAGCCATCGTCATTGGCGGCATTTCAACCGTCTTGGACTTGATAGGGCCATGGTTCAATGTGATGCTCTTCTTTGCCTTATCAACAGCCTTTACTTCAGCTTCATTGTCGCCAAAAGTCCTTTTTGTAGTCTTTGTGCTTTGGTTTCCCATGTTGTCCATTTTCATACCACCCATGTCGCTCATGCCCCCTTTGCCTTGGTCAGCGGAAGCGTTTAGAGCCAGTGCAGCCATTGCCGCAACGAGTGCGAATTTGTATTTGGAAGAGTTCATTTTGTTGCTCCTGTAGGACTAGGTAAAAAATAATGTGTCATGCCTTGACACTATTCGGCTGAAAATTTACGGCAATACGCAGCTTCCGCTCCTGGAGAAGACGCCACGCTGCCGGAATAACAAAGAGCGATAACAGGGGGGCTGTGACCATGCCCCCTACCATCGGTGCGGCAATACGCTGCATGACCTCGGACCCGGCACCGCTGCCGTACATAATGGGAAGCAAACCAGCAAGAATCACCGCGACGGTCATGGCTTTGGGCCGGACGCGCAGCACTGCCCCCTCTCGAATTGCCTCGAGAATCAGTTCCTTGGTCAACGGCTGCCCGCTCCGAAGGCGAGCGTCCAGCGAGTTTCTAAGGTAGACCAGCATCACAACACCGAACTCGGCCGCCAGACCGGCCAGGGCGATGAACCCGACGGCGGTGGCCACCGAAACCGCATGCCCGAGCGTCCAGACAAACCAGAAGCCGCCAATCAGAGCAAACGGAACGGTCAGCATTAGCAGCAGTGCTTCAGACATAGAGCGGAACGCCAAGTACAGGAGCAGGAAAATCACCGTCAACGTCAATGGGATAACCGTCTGCAGCTTCGCCGCCGCGCGCTCCAGGTATTCGAACTGCCCTGACCATCCAATTGAATAGCCTGGTGGCAGTTTGACCTCCTTCTGTACTGCTGCCTGCATCGCATTCACAGCAGACCGTAAGTCCGTTCCTCGCACGTCGACGTACACCCAGCCGGATAGCCTGGCGTTTTCGCTACGAATCATCGGCGGGCCATCAGTCACCTGGACTTGGGCCACGTCACCCAGCCGAATCTGTGCCCCTCGCTCCGTCACTACGGGCAGTTCTCGTAAGTTTTGGACTGAATCCCGGTAATCCCTGGGATATCGGACGTTAATAGGGAAGCGCTGTCGTCCGTCGACGACTTCGCCGACGTTTTCACCTCCTATCGCCGAAGAGACCACGGACTGGACGTCGGTGACGGCAAGGCCGTAGCGAGCTGCTTGTCGTCTATCTATGGTGACGTCAATGTAGCGCCCGCCGCTCAGCCGTTCAGCCAAAGCGGACGTCACGCCCGGCACCTTTTTCACAACGGCCTCAATCTGACTCGCAATTTGGTCAATCTGGTTCAGGTCACCACCAGACACCTTCACACCGACAGGCGTTTTTATACCGGTCGAGAGCATGTCGATGCGGTTACGAATCGGTGGAACCCAGACATTCGACAATCCAGGCACCTTGACGACGCTGTCCAGCTCTTCGACCAGCTTCTCGGGCGTCATTCCCGGACGCCATTGGTCCCTTGGCTTGAACTGAATAGTCGTCTCGAACATTTCCAGAGGTGCCGGGTCGGTCGCTGACTCAGCCCGTCCCGCCTTGCCAAATACGGTTGCCACTTCCGGCACTGTTTTGATGAGCCGGTCCGTTTGCTGCAGCAGTTCGCTGGCTTTCGATGCCGCCAAGCCCGGAAGCGCAGATGGCATATACAGCAAATCTCCTTCATCAAGCGGCGGCATGAACTCACCACCAAGCCGGGAAATTGGGATAGCGGTCAAGGCAAGAGCCACGACGGCAACCGCGATTACTACGATTGGATGCCGCAATGTAGCTTCCAACAGCGGGCGGTACGCCGCTATCAAAATCCGATTGAGGGGATTGGATGCTTCGCTTGGAATGCGCCCGCGAATCAGGTAGCCCATCAGCACAGGCACCAAGGTGATAGCAAGGCCTGCCGCCGCTGCCAGCGTGTAGGTCTTGGTGTAAGCCAGAGGCGCGAACAACTTGCCTTCCTGTGCCTCAAGGGCAAAGACAGGCAGAAACGACAGGGTCACAATCAGAAGCGAGAAAAACAGGGCCGGACCGACCTAAATCGACGCGTCCGTCACAATCTTCCAGCGCTCCTGGGTTGTGAGCTCCTTGTCGGGATGGGCGTGTTCATAGGCCTCAAGGTGCTTGTGGACATTCTCAATCATGACAATGGCCGCATCGACCATGGCTCCAATCGCAATCGCGATGCCCCCGAGCGACATGATGTTTGCATTCACGCCCTGGTAACGCATGACGATGAACGCAGCAAGAATACCCAGTGGCAAGGAGACGATGGCCACGAACGCGCTGCGAAGATGGAATAGGAATATCGCGCAGACGACAGCGACAACGATGAACTCCTCAATGAGCTTATTTCGCAGGTTGTTGACCGCTGCTTTTATCAGGTTCGAGCGGTCGTAGGTTGTGACCACCTCCACTCCCTTCGGCAAGGAGGACTGGAGCGTGTCGAGTTTGGCCTTCACGGCATCAATCGTCTGTAGGGCATTTTTACCGGAACGCATCACGATGACGCCACCAGCAACCTCTCCCTCGCCATTGAGCTCGGCAATACCCCGCCGCATTTCAGGACCAAGCCGGATGGTGGCCACATCACGCAGCAAAACCGGCGTTCCGGCCTCGTTTGCATTCAGGACGATGTTCCGGAAATCTTCCAACGAACGCAGGTAACCGCGCGAGCGCACCATGTACTCAGTTTCGGCCATTTCGACGACCGAGCCACCTGACTCTTCATTTGCCTTGCCAAGCGATTCAAGGACTTTGGCGTGGGAGATACCGAAGACACGAAGCTTGTCTGGGTCCAAGACGACCTGATACTGCCGGACCATCCCACCGATGCTGGCCACTTCCGCGACATCCGGCACCGTTTTCAGCTCGAATCTCAGGAACCAGTCATTCAACGCACGTAGCTGGCTCAAGTCGTTCTGCCCGGTGCGGTCAATTAGTGCATATTCGAAGACCCAGCCTACCCCGGTACCGTCCGGCCCCAGCTCCGCACGTACGCCCTGCGGTAGGCGGCCCTGCACCTGGTTGATGTACTCCAGCACCCGAGAACGGGCCCAGTACAGGTCGGTAGAATCGTCAAACAACACGTAGACGAAGGAGTCACCAAAGAACGAATATCCACGTACGGTCTTAGCGCCTGGGACAGCCAGAAGCGTAGTCGTCAGTGGATAAGTGACCTGGTCCTCGACAATCTGAGGCGCTTTACCAGGATACTGAGCGCGGATGATGACCTGCGTGTCTGACAAGTCGGGCAACGCGTCGAGCGGTGTCTTCCCCAGAGACCACAGTCCCCAGGCAGCCAGAATCGCCGTTGCGAACAGGACAAAGAAGCGGTTGGCGATGGAGTGCCGAATGATTTGGGCAATCATTTCTTTCCTCCGCCAGCTGGCTTCACGTCCTGAAGCATGTAGCTGCCGTCATCACCCTCCTTGAACGAGAACTCCACGTCTTGGCCAACCTTGGCCTCCGCAAAAGCGTCTGGCTTTGGTTTGCCGAAGTCCATTGTCATGGCGGGCCACTTCAGCTCAGGAATCGGTCCATGGGACAAGGTCAGTGAGCTTGGGGACACCTTTTCGACCTTGCCGACCCCTCGGTAAACCCCTGGAACAGCGATAGGAGAATACTGCGGTTGAGACTTCTGCCCTTGCTCTTGTTCGCTTCCGGCAAACTTCGGCAGAACCGATTTCAGCCGCGCCTCCGAGTCGATGAGGAACTGTCCTGAAGCGACCACCTTTTGGCCCTCGTTTAAACCGCTCAGAATCTCCGTGTCGTCGCCGATATCTCGCCCGGTTGTTACTTGTACCGGCTGGATGCTATTGTTTTCGCCCGTAACCAAGACGACCGAGCGCTTCCCGCTCGTAATAACGGCTTCGGTTGGAACAAGGAGCCGTGGCACCGCCTTCTCGCCGCCGACCTTTACCCGCATCAGCATGCCCGGTGTGAGGCTGCCGTCACGGTTGTCCAGTTCCAGCCGTGCCTGCACCGTCCTGGTTGTCGAACTCACGCCTGGGAGAACTTCCCGGACCTTTCCGGCATACTTCTGCTCCGTATTTCCTGCAAAGGTTGCCTCTACCTGCATGCCAGGACGGACCAAATTGGCCTGTTGTTCCGGGATTTCGGCCAGTAGCCAGACCTTGTTAAGGGCAACCACTTTGGCGACGGTCATGCCTGGCGAAACCATTGCACCATCACGAACGCCGAGTTCCGTAATGACGCCGGTAACAGGCGATGCGAGCGTCAGGGTTCTCTGTACTTTTCCAGTCCTCTCTAACTGGGTCACGAAGCTGTCAGGGATGGAAAGTGCGCGCATGCGGTCGCGAGCAGCAGACGCCAGAGCATCGTTGCCGCTACGCTTCAATGCCAAGTACTCCTCCTGGGGCGCAATCCACTCAGGCACAAATAGCGTCGCAACCGGTTCGCCGCGCTTAACGCGCTGCATGGGCGCCCGGGCATGAAGTCGCTCGATGTAGCCGGTCACCCGACTCTGCACGACTTCTGCAACGCTCTCGTCAAACTGGGTAGTGCCAACCAACTCGAATGCGTCTCTAGTCTCCTCTCGCCGAACGGTGGCGTATCGGATACCCAGATTCTGCTGGAGTGTCGGATTGACCGTCACTCCTCCTTCGCCACCGGCCTCGTCCGCGTAGACCGGGACAAGCTGCATGTCCATAAAGGAACTTTTGCCCGGCTTATCGAATTTCTGGCCGGGCACCATGGGGTCGTGCCAATACAGGACCTTGCGTCCGGTCTTCGGGTCAGTCTTCTCGCCGGACGCCTCTTGGCTCGTTGCAGCCGGCTGCGAGTACTTGCAGTTGGTTGACCGCATTGGCAACTGTATTCGGGCTCTATGGCTATTGCAGCTCTAGCACTGATGGTGAATCTCAATTGTCGAGTGCACGATTTCTTCATGTATCGACAGCTCATCTCGGATCTTGCTGGCTGTAAGGCATGTGTCTTCGGTGACTACACTTAGGGCACAGGAGTAGAACCGCCGCCCTACTCGCCAGACATGCAGGTCGACAAGCTTGGTATGCCTGATGTTGTCGTTAGCCTCGATAACCTCCCGTATTTCCGCAACAACGGGTGCGTCCATTTCCCGATCTACTAGCACTTTACCAGTGTCTACAATCAGGTTCTTTGCCCAGACAGCCACCAGCACGGCACCGACAATCCCCATTAATGGGTCAAGCCAATTCCATCCATACAACCATCCGCCTACCAGTGCAGCAATCGCCAGGAACGATGTGGCAGCATCTGCGATAACGTGCACGTAGGCGGACTTGAGATTGAGGTCATGGTGCCCGTGATGGTCGTCATCGCCATGTTCATGCTGACCGTGCTCATGGCCATGATGGTGCCCATGCTCACCATGGTGATGGTGCGCACCGCCAAGAATCAGGGCGCAAGCAATGTTCACCACAAGACCGATGGCTGCAATGATAATTGCATCTCGATAGTGAATCGGCTCAGGCGCAAAGATCCGTTCAATGGAGCTGATCGCCATCACCGCTGCAATACCCAGCAAGAACACTGCACTTGTATAACCAGCCAATATCTCGATTTTCCACGTCCCAAATGCGAACCTCGGGTCTTTTGCATACTTACGGGCAGCTGAGTAAGCGAAGGCACTGAGTCCAATCGCTAGCGTATGGGAACTCATATGCCACCCGTCAGCCAGAAGTGCCATCGAGTTGAACCACCACCCGGCCGCTATTTCAACAACCATCATTACTGCGGTAATCCACATCACGAGGCGCGTACTGCGTTCAGCAGCATGGCTTCCCTCAGCGAAAGTGTGGTCATGTACCCAATTGGAGACCTGGTTGTCGTGCCGCTGTGTACTGCTCATAACAATTCTTTCCGATATCGATGGCTTACTTGCCTACCAGTTTCTTTTCGCGTCGTGCGCGTTCATTGATGATTTGGTGGCGCCGGTGGTCTGTCATTTTCTTCCACTCCCGTGCCTCTGCTGCAGTGCGCAGGCAACCAGTACAGAATCCCGTCCTGCCATCGAACTTGCACAACTCAATACAGGGTGATTTCACAGCCATCTATATGCTCTACTTCAGGTAGGTTCGAACGACCTCAACTAGCTCATCAGCGCCTTTTGCACGTTCAGCATCACTCTCAATCGCAGGGCTGGCCACGTGCTCACGAATATGGTCTTCAATGACCTCAGCCATCAGGCCGTTCATCGCCCCGCGAGTCGCAGCCAGCAGTTGTAGCACCTCGGAACAACCGGCCTCGCCTTCAAGGGCACGCTCGACCGCTTCAATCTGGCCGCGAATGCGACGTACACGGTTTAGCAATTTGGTTTTCTCGCGGGATGTGTGTGCCACTAATTTCTCCATAAGGCTAATACCATAGGGGGGTATACTATCAGAAACGTTCGATACCCTTCTGACAGGTCGTTCTTAGCCCACTACTGCCGGCGGCAAATTTGGTAGTGTCGACGTTGGCATCGCCCGTACTGGAACGGATCGCCTTGGCGAGAGCAGCGAAATCATCTGCATGCATGTTTTGTAGATCGGGCCCCACCAGGTTGTTGGCCATGAGGACGCCGCTAACCGTCCCTTCAGTTTCAGGGCACGCCTGCGGTCCCGCAGGTCCATTAACCAGGTTCGAGCGATAAACTGTAATGACACCGCCAGCCATATGGCGTTGCCCGAAATAAATAGGAGCTTGTGTTAACGGACTGCTGAAACCGGAATACGAAGGTATGTAATCGCGAAGAAGTCGGCGGCACTTTATTATGATCAGGTTGTAAGCGCTGTTTGCCTGAGCCGGTAAAGGCTTCGTAGGGTTGCGCGTTGTTCGTCGAAGGCCGTGCTTTTAGGGAAACCCTCGGTCTCCCTGACGTTTGCGATGGGAAGATGAGCTTGTTGCGAATAATTGACTTTTCCACACTCTTTGCCATAAGCATTTCCGTATCGTCCCATCTATTGCAAAATTGCTATTGAACTAAGCGCGCGATAGTGGTTGCCCATATGCAACCTGTATGCGACCATCTTCCCTCTCGTACGGCAAACTCGATAACGAGAAGATGTTGGTAATATGGCAATTTTGAAGACGATGATTTGAAGGAAGTATGCTGTGACGGGAATCGATCCCCTTGCTTTTATTATCATTTCCGCAGCTTTCGGTACCCTATGTGCTTTTGTCCTGTTTGTGCTGGGTTCCGGATTCCTTCGCGATATCAAGGGACTTGCGCACTGGGGTGCCGCTTGCATTACGATGGCTACGGCAGCATTCTTGTTTGCCCTGCGCGGAACAGTTCCGGTCTTGTTTTCGAGCTTTCTGCCAAATCTGCTAGTCGCTGTCGGCGTCGTTACCATGCACGCCAGTCTGACTGAGTATGGCGGCTTTAAAAGAAAGACAAAACTGCTGTTTCTTATATTGGGTGCCGCAGCACTTGCCCTGGCGTGGTTCACCTTCGTACAAGACAACTATCGGGCTCGCGTCATCACCATGAGCAGTACGCTTACTGTCCTCTTTACTGCATGCGCTCTATTGATTTTCCGGCTCAAGAAAAAAGGATTCGCGGAGCGATTTACCGGGTTGCTGTTTCTGGCTACCTCGGTCGTCATGCTGGCCCGTTGCACTGCCGCTTTCTTACAAAACAGCCGTGTGAGGCCAGATACCGATACCTCTCTGGTTCATAGCGTCTACATGGGCACGTTTGCCTTCTCGCTCGTCGCGCTTAGCCTCGGCTTCATGCTCATGGTCAGCCGTGCGATGCACATGAAACTCGAATTCCTGGCGACACGGGACCAAATGACGGGCGTGTACCGACGGGATGCGTTTCTTGCGCTGCTGGACCAGACGATTGCACAATCGAGACTGAAGCGACGCCCGATGTCGGTATTAATCATTGATCTCGACAATTTCAAGGAGGTCAACGACCGCCATGGGCATTTGACGGGCGACCAAGTGATTATCGATTTCTCATCGAAGGTGCGGCAACTTCTTCGCCGCGGCGACGCCATAGGACGCTATGGCGGCGAAGAATTCCTTGTGCTGTTGCCCGACACGACTCAAGACGATGCCTATTCAGTTGCCGACCGCATTCGTGCTATGGCAGCTGAAGTGTGGTCCAAGGAGGTTCCTGCTTATACCGTCAGTATTGGGGTGGCTCCGCTGGTGGCCGACTATACCGATTCTGCCACCCTGATCGACGCGGCGGATAAGGCACTGTATGCGGCTAAGAAGGCCGGCAAAAATCACGTAATGCTCGCCTGTAGTCAGTCGTACGGAATCACTCCCAGTTGAAACACGTTTCTGGCACCGGGAAGCATGCCATTACTGCCCGTCGTTATCCATCACACCAGCACCTGCCGAACCAAGGCGCCTATCGTTGCCAGTGCACCTCACTCAAGCGAGTCCTCTCGAGAACCAAGACCAGAGCGTCGACCGTCATCTTGACGGACACATTGTCTGAGCACGCAAACCGATGGCTGTCCTGCGTACTCCTGATGAGCAACGAGTCCAGTTTCGGAGAATCAGTGCAGGCCCTGTGAAATCTCCAGAAGCGGTTTAATACCTGTTCCAAAGCGGGCGATCGCTCCACGATGCTCTTTCAACTGGCTGTAAGGCAAGTACTGGATGTTCAGTTCGGACACGCGTGAGAATGCCGGCCGACGCAACTGCACCTTGACTTCATCACGACGATTGTCTGGAGCAACCAAAAATAGCGTGCAGTTTTTGCCGACCTCGGTTCCAAGGGCAAGATCAAGCATTCGAACAATGCCTGAGTAGATCGACGTCGAGTGTTCAACTTCGAACGCGCCGGCCACGTTGTGTTGGCCCTTGGTGAGCCAAACAACATCGATGAGCCGTACCGAATCCATGCCCTTGGTGACCCCATCGGGAAGCTGTGCGAGACACTTATCCCCGAGCTTGCCATCCAGGTAGGTGCGGCTCTTGTCATTGGCAGCGACCCAGACATCAAACCCGAGCGCCAATCCCAAATCGCGCAACCATCCCTGGATTTCCGTATGGGTTGCGTCGCTCTCACGTGCAGCCTCCCATTGTTTCTGGGCAGCCGCCGACTCCACTCTTACGCGCTCCAGATCGGCCTCCCATGCAGAAAAAGCGGCGGCGTCATCAAGACGAGGCGGTGCGGCGTAACGTCCTGCGCCCACATCAAACATCAGTCCGGCAATCGCGCCCAAATCATTGGATAGCAGCGTCCGATACTCTTCATTCAGGCGAATCAAACCTTCCCGCATCGATAAATAATGATCCCAGCGCCCCAGCTTCACGTTGCCGCCGGTGACGGCGTTGAAGCCTTTTACGATGGCTGTATTGAAGGGTGAGACGAAGGTGGGATGAATGAAGTAAAGAAGGTTGGCCACCGCGGGGCCGAGCCCTTTGATAGCCAGCGCATCGATGCGCTGTATTCCTGCAATAACTTCTTCAGCCGTATTGCAGCAATCGCAATGATGAAGTAATTGGGCGAAGGCCGCCTGATTCTTTGGGTTTTCGTAGATGTCCGGGATGCGGAGCTTTGGCTTCCAGAGAAAGGCATGGTCCGCACCCTTGAATACCTGTCGCTGTTCGGCAATAGACCCGACCACGGTCTCCAACGAAGAGCCGCGGTACGCGTTGCCAAAGGTACCAGCCTGTATGTCGCGCACGACTTGGCCAATGCCACGCCGGATGGAGCGGAAGTTCTTGATGCGCTCTTCCCAAAGAAACCACGTGTTATAAGTGCTGTGCGCATCGGCCTTCCAATGCTCAATCAGTTTTGCCAGCGCGTCACCCATCCGTCAATCCTTTATCGCTCTTGTTGTACGGGTGTATTGTAGCGATTTCCTCTAAAATCAGGCCGGCAAGCGTTGCCATTCTCCACGATGTGGCCACCGTTGTTGTCCATCGATATAGCTGCCCTAGCGGCCGCAGTAGCGTCAATAGCCTTCTCGGAGCGGCAGGATACGTCCGTTCGTCTCAAGATCATCAAAGTCAAGCACCTGTTGGTGCTCACCAGGATGAGGAGCGGCGACAGTCCAGTATAGTGGAGACACAGTGTCCGCCACACCGTGCAGGCACGTGCTAACTGGACCAGGCTGCGAGTTGGCCGCCTGACCCGGTCTCTAGCCACCTCAATGCAGCCTTCATGGCAGCACGCTTATACCATTGGGCGCTTCGCCAACCGGCGTCGTTGCGACGACTTTACCCGAACGGATATCGATTGACGATACAGTATTCGCATAGGTATTAGAAACGTACGCACGATCGCCTCGTTCATCCACGACTACGCCATGCGCGCCTTTCCCGGTTTCCACCGTTTTAACCACCCTTCGGGTAGCGATATCAATGAAGCTTACCGTCTTGCCTGGATTTGCTTTGGAACCTTGGTTTGCAACGATCACGGTCTTGCTGTCTGGCGTCGCGTACACCTGGATCGGCACCGATTCAACGCCAACTTTCGAGATCATCTTTCTCTGCCGTGGGTCTATCAACGCGACTTTTGCCTCGCCTGACAGTGACACAAAAGCGGCTGATCCATCAGGCGTGAAACCGACCTGCGCCGGCCCTTTCCCTACAGTGATTTCAGCCACCTGCTTCCGTGACGCCGTGTCGATAACCGAAACGGTACCGCTTTTCAGGTTCGCCACATACGCCTGCTTTCCGTCGGGGCTAATTCGTATTCCGTGGGGATAATTCCCTACCTTGACAGTAGCGATTACCTTCTGCGCTTGCAGATCGACGATGCTGACTGTACCCTCGCCGCCATTGGTGACATAGGCCTGAGAGCCGTCAGGAGTGAGCACCACATGCGCTGGATGAACCCCTACAACGATCTGTGCAACCACGCGATCGGTTTGCGTATCAATCGCCCAAATCTCACCGCCGGAGCTCTCGGTGGTCTGGCCGTGTTTGTCCGCGTCCTGATGTGTATTTCCATCAGGCTTGTGGGGCCCGTCATTGGTGACCCATGCGAACTTCCCATCCGGGCTTAACTGTACGTTGTGAGGATTCCGGCCGACTTGGATGTTTCTGACTGGCCTGAATGTCGCAATATCAACTACACTGACGGTCGAATCGCCCTCGTTCGCAACATAGATACTATTGGGGGCCGCGATCGCTGCATTGGCGAGGGTTAGCAATGCAACCTGAACTAATGATATCGCTCCGACTCGTTGTAGATTCTTCATAATGGATCGTCCTAAGTAAAATGATGCAAGGCCCCAGCCTGGCTGTTGACGCCGTTGCTCAACGCGTCGAATAGCGAACCGAGAATATCCCTTCACCAATGCTGGCGAATATGATTCAGATCAAGTTTCACCTTATCGGACGAGCGACCTCCTACCCATAGACAGGGGTCGCTTCCTGGTTATTCGGGAAGCGCCGTGATGCGCAGGTATCCCGTGCCTAAGCGCCGTCCACAGGAAATTGCGCTCGCCCACTTAGGTGAGCGTCGGCGAACGTCACGCGATGCCGGATTGAGATGCGCACCCGGCTTGACTGGCTAACGTCACTGGACGGCTTATTCTGCTTTGACGCGGTGACCACTACGCTTAGCAGCAGCATGGTCATGGTTAACTGGATCGCACTCTGCAGATTACAGGTGTGTAATGTTCGCCATTCCCATTTAGCGTGTATGACAAGGTTGTAATGTCGGTGTCACGTTGTCGTTGCCTTGCGGCTTCTATACTTCCTCCATCAATGAAGCAAGTCACGGGATTGATGATCTTATTAGCAAAGGAATGCACCATGAAAAAGAAACTGTTGTTCGCAATTGCAAACTTGGTAATGATTGCTGGCGTAAGCTCGAGCGCGCTGGCGGACGATAAATGGTTAGGTAACCGCGGCTCGAACTGGGAAGACCATGTTAAGTCGACGAAGTCCCGCGCGGAGGTGCGCGCTGAACTGGAAGAGGCCCGCAGAAACGGTACGCTCCAGGTCAGCAACGGTGCGTTCTATCCCCAAGCACCCCAAGCACCCCAAGCATATCAGGGGCGCTCACGCGCAGAGGTCCGCGCCGAAGCAGTACAGGCTAACCGCCAGGGGAACGAGATCTTCGATTCGATTTATTTCGGAAGCTGATCATCTTCTTCCAAAAGAATGGGCCGTCTACCGGCCGGATAGAAGGCGGGTTGGCGTTCCATCGAACTTGCTGCGGTGCTCGGCAAATGGATTAGACTATGTTTTGTTATGAGCCTCGACAAAACTAACCCTTTGTCCCTCCGCAACAATCTTGTAGACGTAGTCCATCATGCCATCCTACAGCAGATTGAAAGTGGCGGGATCAAAGCAGGTGAGCGCCTCCCGACCGAAGAGGCGCTATGTCACCATTATCGTGTATCCAGATCAACCGTACGCGAGGCACTTATACGCTTACGCGCCGCCGGCTTAGTGATTTCGCGACCGAGGGCAGGTACCTTTGTTAGTACGCTTGCGAAAGCAGCGACGCTAACCCTTCCTTCGATTGCCTGCGTCCAGGACATCCAGCGATATTACGAGTTTCGCTGCTGTCTTGAGACAGGCGCGGCGAAACAGGCTGCCTTGATGCAAGATTCTCGGGACATCACTTCAATTAGAAGTGCCTACCATGCAGTTTCCTGCTCATCCGCCTATGGGGATTGGTGCGTTGACGCAGACTTTGCCCTTCACAACGCTATTGCCGTTGCATCTAAAAACCCAATGTACGTTACGGGGTTGATCGCGCTGCGACCGCACATGTTATTTACGATGCAAATGTCATTCGAACTCTCGGCGCCGCAATGGACTCAACGGTCGTTCCAAATTTGCAGCGAGCATCATGACATAGTGGAGGCAATCATCAAGAGGGATTGTCGCGCGGCGTCGGATGCGATGCAAACACATATCAAGAATTCGATGCGGCGTATCCTGGGGGATGCGGTCAAGGTGTAACGATCGTCGCCCCGCCTAAGTGAATCTTTCTGGTCTAGCCAATTAGAACAGCCCATTCTACTGCGCCGCAGTGGCAGCCTTTGTCGATAACGTTGCGCCGTTAAGGTACATTGCAATCCCCAGAGCGCCTCAATGATGCAGTTGATGCGCGCAAAGTCCTTCAGTCAATGGCCCGAGAAGCATGCTGGCCCAACCTATCTCAGGACTTGCAGTGTAACTATCGTCGGAAAGCCATCAAGGTATTCGGCGATGAACTTGACTTTGTCGCCCGCCTTCACCCCCGCCAGCAATGCGGCATCCTTGACCGCGAACGGCATGGTCATTGGTTCCATTTCCATCGTTTTGCTCTTGATAGGTCCATGCCTGAGCGTGATGCTTGGGGTGGCCAGGTCCACGTCTTCTACTTCGCCCTCCGCCATGGTAGAGGCACTGGCCGCTTTTTTCATGGTTCGGCCGCCTTGGTCGCCGGCTTTTTGATCTGCGAGTGCTACCAGGGTGAATGACGCAAGGCCGACGATCCACAATGCCTTATATATCGACTTTTGCATGGCTTGACTCCTTGGAGCAAAAGAAGGAACGGCATGCGCCGTCCCAGCCTGTGCATTTGAATAACAGACTATACTGGAGCAATAACCAACGATAATCGCCAGATTACAGTCATCGTACCATCTATCATGATGAACATAGTACTGTGGACGTGCCGCCCCCTCCTTCGGCAATTACTTCTATCAATGAGCGATGTACGACAATGGTGAAAGGTTGAGCAGCTTGATGGTCCCAACGCATGAATGACTGGGCGGCCTATAGTGGCATGTTTTCGGCTGCCTTATTGGCAGCCACCATCCTGCCGGCGCAATCCGAAGCAGTGCTGGTTGCACTGCTATTGGCGGGCAAGCAGCAACCATGGTTGCTGATACTGGTCGCCAGTATTGGTAACACGATAGGGTCTTGCATCAATTGGTGGCTAGGACGGTATCTTGAACATTTTCGTGGCAGGAGATGGTTTCCAGCCAATGATGACGCACTCACGCGTGCGCAGCGGTGGTACGGGAAAGTTGGCCGATGGTCGTTGCTGCTATGCTGGCTACCGATCATCGGGGATCCGCTCACACTGGTTGCAGGTCTGATGCGCGAGCGCTTCTCCATTTTTCTGAGCCTTGTCGCAATGGCGAAGACCGTGCGTTATATCGCCTTGGCTGCCGTTACCCTAGGAATCACATAAAGCACAGATCCTACCGGTCTATTCCCGTCAACGCGGATGGCATTCGTCTATCGGTTGCGTTCGGATAGTTCCCCCGTTATCAAGAGCCAGCCTGGGTCAAATGCCCTCCAGCTACAATGCCCGATTAGCGTTCTGTTATTACCGCATGATCACCGGGCCGCTGCTCGCCTAGCTGTCCCCCTTTGAAGATTGCAGTGTTGACACCTTGCTCAATGCCCCCACACGCCCCTCGCTGCTACATTACATAGTTGTAATGTAGGCGTCACGTAACTGTTTCCCCGCGGCTCTTAAACTGGATGTATGGATTGAGATGACATGTCAGTCCACCAACCACCAGCGTAGGAGTGCAATATGAAAACGAAGCAATTGATGATGTCGGCTGTAGCCGGCCTGGTGTTAATCACTGGAATGAGCACCAGTGCCTTGGCAGATGACAAATGGCTGGGTGACATCGGCACAAACTGGCAGGATCATACACAGTCGACCAAGTCGCGTGCCGAGGTGCGTGCCGAACTGGAACAGGCACGCAAGGATGGATCGCTGTATGTTGGTAACGACTCCTCGTATCCGCCGGAACCCACTTTCGTCGCCGGCAAGACTCGTGTCCAGGTGCAAGCGGAAGCGGTGCAAGCCAACCGCTACGGGAATTCAAATTTCAATTCCGTGTATTACGGTAGCTAACAGCTGACCGCGAAAGAAGGGCGCACTGCCCTTCTTTCCGGTTCCGAGCGCTTGAAATTTCGCCGGTATGACGCAATATCTATATGTTGAAAGTGCTAATTTTTCGTGGCTACGATTTCCTGTGAATCAGGTGATTAGTGTTTTACAGGCAGATCCGCCATCGAGAACATCTTTCCAGTGCACGTTTATACGCCGGGCCCGCACGCTCCTCTTTTTCGTAGAACCAATACAGGAAAATGCTTTCGAACACATTATTCGTCACAAGCGAAAAGTGTCATCCCGCATTAAGATCGCTTGACCTTGCCACCGTTGGAAGGTCTACACTGACTGTGGTAAAAGTTGCTTTAAATCACGTACCCTTGTGCTAAACTGAACAAATGAACCGGGTCTTCAAGACATTTTTGCTTTGGCTGCTGATTGCCGCTATGCCGATTCAAGGCGTGGCGTCTGTCATCAAAGCGTCTTGCGGGCCCAATCATCACGCTATTTCACCGGCAATCATGTCAGGAGCAACTGAGCATCATCATATTGATGGTCAAGGCGCTCATGAGCATGGCGACCATGGCACAAGCATGGCCCTGCCAGACGTCCACAAGGTGGATAGTGGGGGTGACCAGGTATCTGACATCCAGCCCTTCCACAAAACATCGTATTGCAGCGCCTGTGCGGCATGCTGCTATGGTGCGACTGCACCTCCGGCCTCCGTCTCGCTGACGCCTGTCTTCAGTACCATCCACACTGTCGTCCTTCCCCCTGTCGTTTCCTTCACCGGCTTCATCCCGGCCGGGTTGGAACGCCCCCCAAGGCTCCTCTCCGTTTAATCACGACCGGGCGCCGACTACAAGCATTTACTGCTTGTTCGGTTAGTACCCAAGTAAGTTCGCGTGTCTTCGCACGTCTGTTCTGCCGATTTTGAGGAAAATAATGTCATCCAAGCAATGGCTTGCCGTCGCCGCATGGGTATGCGTACCCCTTGCCGCGTCTGCACAACAACAAACCCAACCGAACCCGCTCGACGCCAACGCACCGACTGCTGCGGTCAGCTATGAGTCCGCCTTTAAGAATTTCCGTTCATCAAATGACGAAGGCACGACTCCCGACAAGCTCTGGCGTTCGGCCAACGACGAAATGGGCAAGATCGGTGGCCATGCCGGGCACATGAAGGATGCCGGCAGCACACCAGTCGCACCAGCTAATGCCAATACCCCCGCCCCCCAGCAAGGCGGTGCGGTGGACCATAGCAAGCACCACTAAAGGGGGAATCCATGAACATGCAATATCAATTTCCTCGCCGTTCAACGCTGGCGGTGGCCGTACTGACCGTCTTCCTTACGGGCTGCGCTACATTTTCCGGCGATGGAGGACTGGATTCCGTTTCGACCATGACCAAGGAGCGTACCGGTCAAGCGGTTCAGTTTTCCAAACCGACAACCGATGCCAACGCAACCCCGGACACCGTTGGCCAGTTGCTGCAAAAGCCATTGACCCCGGATACCGCGGTGCAGATCGCATTACTCAATAACAAGGGACTCAAGGCATCGTTTGCCGAGCTCGGCGTGGCGGAAGCGGATCTGGTCCAGGCCGGCCGCATGCGCAATCCGAGCTTCTCCTTTGGCCGCATGCGTGCTGGCGAAGATGTCGAAATTGAGCGCAGCGTGATGTTCGACCTGCTGGGATTGCTGACGATGCCGATCCGTAGCGGCATCGAGAAGCGCCGCTTTGAACAAGCCCAGTTGCAGACCGCATCGCAAGCCGTACAGCTGGCTGCCGACACGCGCCGCGCCTACTTCAACGCTGTGGCTGCGCAGCAGACGGCCACATATATGGAGCAGGTTCAGAGCGCAGCCGATGCCGGCGCCGAACTGTCCCAGCGTCTGGCACGGGTGGGCAACGTGAGCAAACTCGATCAGGCACGCGAGCAAGTGTTCTATGCGGACGCAACGGCACAAGTCGCACGGGCTCGTCACAACGCGACAGCGGCTCGCGAGCAATTGACACGGTTGATGGGCCTGTGGGGCGCCAATGCGTCATTCAAATTGCCTGACCGGCTGCCGGACTTGCCCAAGGCACCGAACGAGATGGCCAACGTCGAGCAGATCGCGATGGACCAGCGCCTTGACATACAAATAGCCAAACGCGATGCCCACGCGACCGCGCGCGCATTGGGCCTGACAAAGGCAACTCGTTTCATCAACGTGCTGGATGCGGGATACGCAAACACCAGTGAGACCGGCGAACCTCGATCCAATGGTTATGAAATCGAACTGGAGCTCCCCATCTTTGACTGGAGCGGTGCGCGCACGGCGCGTGCAGAAGCCATGTACATGCAATCGGTTAACCGCACGGCAGATCTGGCGATCCGCGCCCGCTCCCAGGTACGGGAAGCATACTCCGCCTATCGCACCACTTATGATCTGGCGAAGCATTACCAGAGCGAAGTTGTGCCTCTTCGCAAGAAAATTTCGGAGGAGGTACTGCTCCGCTACAACGGCATGCTGGCGAGCGTCTTCGAGCTACTGACCGACGCACGTGACCAAGTAAGCAGCGTCAATGCCGCCATTGAAGCGCAGCGCGATTTCTGGATCGCGGAAACAGACTTGCAGGCCGCCATGAATGGCACTGGCGGAAGCAGCGTACAAATTCGCACGGCCGCCCCTGCCGAGGCCGGCGCAGCTGAACATTGAACAAGGAAGAATCATGGTATCGCGTAGAGATTTTTTTAAGGGCGCCACCGCGTTGGTTGGCGCGGGCGTAGTCAGTCGCGTTGGCGCGGCGTCACTGCCGGAAGCGCCGATCATGGAAGGCACCGCCACGCAGGCACCGCTGATGCCGCCCAATGGCCGTCCCTATAACCCTGTCGTGACCCTGAACGGATGGTCGCTGCCCTGGCGCATGAACAACGGCGTCAAGGAGTTCCACCTGGTGGCCGAGCCTGTCGTGCGCGAACTGGCGCCCGGCATGAAGGCGAACCTCTGGGGGTATAACGGCCAGTCGCCGGGCCCGACGATCGAAGTCGTCGAAGGCGACCGTGTGCGCATCTTCGTCACCAACAAGCTGCCGGAACACACCAGCATCCACTGGCATGGCCAGCGCCTGCCCAACGGGATGGATGGCGTGACCGGGCTGACCCAACCTGGCATTCCTTCTGGCAAAACCTTCGTCTATGAATTCGAGGCGAAGCGGCCTGGCACCTTCATGTACCACCCGCATGCCGACGAAATGGTTCAGATGGCCATGGGCATGATGGGCTTTTGGGTTACTCACCCGAAGAACCAGAATTTCATGAAGGTCGACCGCGACTTCGTCTTCTTGCTGAGTAACTACGACATCGAGCCGGGCAGCTTCACCCCGCGCACCAGCACCATGACTGACTTCAATCTGTTCACCTTCAATAGCCGCGTCTTCCCGGGCATTGATACGATGAACGTACGTCAGGGTGATCGCGTCCGTATTCGCATGGGCAATTTGACCATGACGAACCACCCGATCCACTTGCATGGTCACGAGTTTGTGGTCACCGGCACTGACGGGGGATGGACTCGTCCGGAATCACGTTGGCCGGAGGTGACGACCGACGTTGGCGTTGGCCAGATGCGGGCCATCGAGTTCGATGCGACCGACCTGGGTGACTGGGCGTTCCACTGCCATAAGTCCCACCACACGATGAACGCGATGGGACATGAGGTGCCGACGATGATCGGTGCCGACCACCGCGGTGTCGCCCAGAAGATCAATAAGCTGGTCCCTGACTACATGGTCATGGGTGAACGTGGCATGGCTGACATGGGTGAGATGCAAATGCCGATCCCGGACAACACGCTCCCGATGATGAGTGGCCAAGGGCCTTTTGGGGGCGTCGAAATGGGCGGCATGTTCACGGTGCTTAAAGTTCGCAAGGAGCAGAAACCGGGCGACTACAAGGATCCGGGCTGGTACAAGCACCCGGCGGGCACCGTTGCGTACGAATGGAAGGGCGAAGCGCCGGCCCCTACCCGCAGCGGCTCTGCAGGCGGGCAATCGATGCCCTCTGCGAACAAGGGTACCAACATTGAAATGACCGTACGCAAGCCATCCGGCCACGGCGGTCATCACTAACCTAACCAGCATTATCTAATCTAAGGGAAAACTATATGAACAAGCAACTCACAATCAAAGCCGTGTCGGCTGCGCTGTTGTCGATCGGTCTTGCGATGGGGGCCTCCGTGGCGTATGCCCATGGTGACGAAACCCATAAGAAGCCGACTGCGAATGCGCCCATCTCCACAGATGAGCATCCGTTCGGCAAGCAGGGCGACCCGAAAAAGGTCTCCCGAACCATCACCATCGACATGAGTGACACGATGCGCTTTACTCCAGGCGATATCACGGTCAAGGAAGGCGAGACGATCAAGTTTGTGGTCGCAAACAAGGGAAAGATCATGCACGAAATGGTGCTCGGCACCATGGATGAACTCAAAAAGCACGGGGAGTTGATGAAAAAGAACCCTGGCATGGAGCATGATGAGCCGTATATGTCGCATGTCGGCCCGAGCAAGAAAGAAGAAATGGTGTGGCAGTTCACGAAGGCAGGCGAATTCTTCTATGCCTGCCTGATTCCTGGCCATTTTGAAGCCGGCATGATCGGGAAAATCACAGTGAAGAAAGGATAAAGACGATGAGAAGGCACTTGCTCTTGAAAGCAGCGATGGTGAGCTTGCTCACTGCGCATCTTGGCGTGTCGGCCGCCACGCCCGTGGTGGAAGTCTACAAGAGTGAAAGCTGTGGCTGCTGCGCCGAATGGGTGAAACACTTGCAAGCCAACGGCTTTACCGTCAAGGCGCAGAACGTTGCGAACCCGTCCGACTACCGGGAAAAGTTAGGCATCCCTCAGGACCTGGGATCATGCCATACCGGACTAGTGAATGGCTATGCGCTGGAAGGGCACGTGCCGGCCTCTGACATCAAGCGACTGCTCGCAGAAAAGCCTAACGCCAAGGGCCTGGCTGTACCTGCCATGCCATTGGGCTCGCCGGGCATGGAAGGCCCGCGCAAGGACCCGTACGACGTCTTGCTGGTACAAGGCAATGGACGCTACACGGTCTACAAGCATTACAACTAGTGAACTCCGAAAGGAACGTACCATGAAGAAAATCGTGAACCTGGCTATTATCACCGCCCTCCTGTCCGCCGCGCCGTTCGGCGTCTATGCGGCATCCGATTCAGCTGCATCGGCATCTCCGTCGGCAACCTCTTCTGCTTCCGCCGATGCGATGTCGGAAGGCGAAATCAGGAAGGTCGACAAAGATGCGAAGAAGATCACCATCAAGCATGGTGAGCTGAAGAACCTCGATATGCCTGCGATGACCATGGTGTTCCAGGTAAAAGATCCAGCCATGCTCGACAAGGTCAAGCAAGGCGACAAGGTGAGCTTTGTAGCCGAGAAAGTAGGCGGTCAATTCACAGTGACACAAATCGAAGTCAAACAGTAAGTCCGCTTCCTTACAAAGGGATGCCTGTGCATCCCTTTGTAATGCGCTCGGATGGATCCCGGATCCAGGGGAGCGCTCGTCCTTTTACGCTCTAAGCTGGCGCATTTAATCTAAAAAATACGCATAGATACATTACAAACTGCGAACAAATTCTCTTATAGGTACTCCTACGGGATGTTATCGATTTTGCATTTCGATTGAATTAAACATCCCAGAAAAGGAGGAACTATGCGTATCACGTCCCTGGTCACTATTGCGGTGACCGCCCTCGCCTTCAGCGGCCCCGTCGCCTCGCAACAAAAAGACACCCAGCATTCGGGCATGCATGGCGGACAAGGATCCGGTGCCCAGATGGGGCACGCAGGTATGCAAAGCTCACCCGGCGCGGAAAAAGCGCCGTTTGACCTCCAATTTCTTGACACGATGTCGGCGCACCATCAAATGGCCATTGAGATGGCGCAACTCGCCGAGAAACAGGCTTCGCATGACAAGCTCAAGCAGATGGCCAAAAAGACGATCGATGATCAGCAAAAAGAAAAATCGCAGATGCAAGAGTGGAAAGAACAGTGGTATGCCGACAAAGGCGACGCACTCAACATGAAGATGCCCGGCATGGCGGAATCGATGAAAAGCATGTCGATGGACAAATTGCAGGCGGCTCGCGGAGACGCTTTCGACGCGCTATTTATTGACAGCATGAGCCGCCACCATCAGCAGGCCATCAAGATGGCGCAACACGCCGCCGGCAAGGCGCAGCACAAGGAAGTCAAGGATCTTGCCAAGAAGATCATCGATGAACAAAAAAAGGAAATTGCTCAACTGTCGAAATGGAAGAAGGAATGGAAGCTTGCCGGTAAGTAATGCATGAGGAAAGCAGCTATAAAGCTGCGTCGAACGCTCAAGGAGGATAAGTACCGCATCGTTCTGACACTCACTTCAAAGGAATCGCACCATGGCTTACCGATTCAAACAGGATGTAATTAGTGCCCAGACATTTTCTGGCGCACGCCGATGGATGAAAGGGGTCGCGCTAACAGTCTTGGGCAGCGCGGCGCTTGTCGTAACATCTGCGCAGGCAGAAGGACCTGGGCGAGGCCAGACCGCACAGTTCGAACGCGACTACCTTACTTTCATCATCGATCACCATTACTCTGCGCTGCGCATGACGGAACTCGCTGCTGGCACCGACCTCCAGCGTGACCCCGCAGTCAACAATCCTCAGGAAGGCACTTCCCCGACTCCCGGCACGAATGCAACTCCACCGAAGGCCGGCATGGAAGACATCAAGTCGATGGCGCGGATGGCCAACCGCATGCAGCGGGAAGAAATCGCGAAGGCCCAAAAATTTCTCAAAGACTGGTATGGTGCCACCCATACCCCGACCTTACGCACTGATGGGCAACAACTGATTCAGGTGCTTGAACAAACACCTGGAGGCGCACAATTTGAGCAAGCCTTCCTCCAGCTATTCAGCAATCACCACTATGCGGCCCTGCACCCCAGCCTCGATTGCCAAGTCAAGCGCGATATCGATCATCATAAGCTGAAAGAGTATTGCGAAGGCATTGTCCAGAGTCAGGTCAGGGATATCAATGACATGCGTGACATGTTGTGCAAGCAATTCTCGATCTGTGACTATCAGCCCGGTACCGGTGCGCGAGTACAAACCAGCGCAACTGCCTCTTCCACAAGGCAGTGATAACGATGCAGATACCTCGTTGAAATAGGTCTTGACCTTCCTATCGCTGGAAGGTCTATAGTGGGATCTCGTTCAACCATGGAGGTAACACTATGTACGAGCTTCAAGTGGAGGGCATGACGTGCGGTGGTTGCGCCAACAGCGTTACCCGGTCGGTGCGGGCAGTCGACAGCAATGCGAAGGTCGATGTGGATCTGAAAGCGAAAAAGGTCCGCATTGACACCAGTGTTCCACTGGAAAAAGTGTCTTCGGCAATCGCCGATGCTGGCTACCCAGTCGTCGCCAGCGCGACCCTGTAGACCGATGGTGGAGTGAGCTTCACTCCACCAACTTCAACTAAAGGAACCTAGGCATGGCCACGATCAAGGTACAGCCACATGCTGAATATGCACCGGGCGGCGCATCGATGGAAGTCGCATCCGGCACCTCGATTTGTGATGCTCTGCTCGACCATGGCGTTGAGATTGAGCACGCTTGCGGCAAGGTTGGCGCCTGCACGACCTGTCATGTCATTGTGAAGCAAGGATTCGATTCGCTCAATCCGATGGATGACAATGAAGAAGACATGCTAGATCAGGCATGGGGTCTTCAACCCCACTCCCGCCTGTCCTGCCAGGCCCGACTTGGCGCTCAGGATGTCGTCGTCGAGATTCCGAAGTATTCCATCAACCACGCTAAAGAGAATGCATAGCCGGGCGAGTTTCAGATTGCAGGTCGGCGGACTCATCCGGCCAAACTTGACCTAGGTCATTTAATTTTAAGGTGTCATTTTATACGATGGGTCAGGTAGCGCCACGTCAATCACTTGCCAAGGACTGTCGTCATGAATTCAAGATCTAATTTAATGCGCCGTCTCACCCCGATCATGTTGGCGGGGGTTCTCGCCGCTTGCGCCTCCCCGGACAAGGTTGGTACCGCGGGTACCGTAGACCACCTGGCACACCAGCGCGCCGGGACCAGCGGCCCGGGCCAAATGGGGATGATGGGACAGATGGACATGAAGTCGATGTGCGCCATGCATCACAACATGATGGCGAAGAAAACGCCCGAGGAGCGGGACGCCATGATGACTCAACACATGAAGTCCATGTCTCCGGAAATGCGAAGGCAGCACATGGCGATGATGGATGAGAAGTGCAGATAGCCCCACCCTGCGTTACACAAATCCCGATTCCTACGTGACCCAGGAGCCTACCATGAATACGCATCGCTACTCAGTACGTTTTCCGTCGCCACCCGCGTCAAATGGATAGTCACCGCCATTCTGGTCGTGGCTGCCTATGTCGTATGGACCGAATACAAAGGTCAGGGCGCAGAGCTATTGCCCTATCTCTTCCTTCTGGCCTGTCCGTTGATGCATCTGTTTCATCATGGCCATGGGAGCCACGCGCACCACCATCAAAGGCGGGAGGCAGCGGACACGGAAGCGCTGCCGTCAGCCTCTGTCCCGCCAGTTCATACAAAACCTAACGAGTTCAACCGTCTATAACAACATGCCGCAGGAGGGTTCATGAATCGCCAATCCGACCGACCGCACCAGGATCATCATCACGGTCATCACCATGGACACGACGATGCCGTCACGGCCGTCGTTGCGGACAAGCCATTCACGGACCCGGTATGCGGAATGAAAGTCGGTGCGAATCCTGATAAGACCATCGAATACCAGGGGACCGCTTATCATTTCTGCAGCGCCAAGTGCATGGAGAAATTCAAAGCCCACCCCGACGCTTATCTGAATCCGGTCAAAGCCGAGCCCGCGCAGGCAATGCCGGAAGGTACCATCTATACCTGCCCGATGCACCCGGAAATCAGGCAGCCAGCGCCTGGCAATTGCCCGAAATGCGGCATGGCACTTGAGCCGATGATGCCGTCGCTGGATGAAGAAGACAATCCGGAACTGGTCGACTTTCGCCGCCGCTTTTGGTGGACATTACCGCTGACTGTTGTCGTCACCGTTCTGGCGATGTTCGGCCATCGGATTTTTGCGCAAGGCTTGCCCGGTCAAAGCTGGATTGAGCTGGCACTCAGTACGCCGGTCGTTCTTTATGCGGGCTGGCCATTTTTCGTGCGATGGTTGCAGTCGATTACGAACCGCAGCCCCAACATGTGGACGCTGATCGGCACGGGCACCGGAGCTGCCTATGCATACAGCGTCGTCGCAACGGTTGCCCCTGACCTGTTTCCCTCCACATTCCAGATGCACGGACGCGTCGGCGTCTATTACGAAGCGGCCGCGGTCATCATTTCGCTAACGCTGCTGGGGCAGATTCTTGAGTTACGTGCACGCTCGCAGACCTCGGCGGCAATCAAATCACTCCTTGGGCTCGCACCGAAAACCGCCCGTCGGATACTCGATGATGGCACCGAGGAAGACGTCCCCCTGACGCATGTCCATATTGGCGACCGGTTGCGGGTACGCCCCGGGGAAAAAGTCCCGGTCGATGGCGAAGTGCTGGAGGGGGAAAGCGCCCTTGATGAATCGATGCTCACAGGAGAGCCTGTCCCGGTCACCAAGCGGCAAGGCGACAAGCTGATCGGCGCCACGATCAATACCAGCGGCAGCCTGGTCATGCGTGCCGACAAGGTCGGTTCGCAGACCATGCTTTCGCAGATCGTGCAAATGGTGGCCAATGCCCAGCGTTCCCGTGCGCCGATGCAGCGATTAGCCGATGTCGTGGCTGGTTATTTTGTGGTTGTCGTGGTCGGCATCGCCATCCTTACGTTGCTCGGCTGGGGTCTCTTTGGCCCGGAACCGAGCTGGGTCTATGGCTTTGTCAATGCCGTTGCGGTGCTGATCATCGCCTGTCCTTGTGCCCTCGGCCTGGCCACGCCGATGTCCATCATGGCATCCACCGGACGCGCTGCCACGCAGGGCATCCTGTTTCGTGATGCGGCCGCCATCGAGGAAATGCGCAAAATCGATACGCTCATTGTCGATAAAACCGGCACCCTGACCGAAGGCAAACCCGCTTTCGACCGGGTGGCTGCTGCACCGGGTTACACCGACACCGATGTGCTGCAGATTGCGGCCAGTATTGACCAGGGCAGCGAACATCCGTTAGCCCATGCGATCGTCGATGAAGCCCGTCGGCGCGGCCTTGCTCTGGACAAGCCTGAGACGTTCGAATCCTCGAGTGGGATCGGCGTGCGCGGCATCGTTGCCGGGCGGCGCATCGCCCTCGGCAATACGGCGTTGATGGACCAGGAAAACGTCAACTGGCAGATCCTTGGTAACCGTGCCGAAGAGTTACGCAATGAAGGCGCGAGCGTCATGTATCTTGCCGCCAACGGCGCGTTGGTCGGCTTGCTGGCGGTATCCGACCCGGTCAAGGCAACGACGCCGGAGGCACTGGAAGTGCTGAAGTCCGCCGGCTTGAAAGTAGTGATGGCCACCGGGGACGGCGTCACCACGGCCAAATCCGTGGCCCGGCGCCTCGGTATTGATGAGGTCTATGGTGAAGTCAAGCCCCAAGACAAGCTGACGCTGGTGGAACGGTTTCAAACCGACGGAAAGCGGGTTGCGATGGCCGGAGACGGCATCAATGACGCGCCGGCGCTTGCAAAGTCCAACGTCGGCATCGCGATGGGAACCGGCACCGACGTCGCCATCAACAGTGCCCATGTCACGCTGGTCAAAGGCGACTTGCGTGCGATTGCCCGGGCACGCAGCCTCTCCGTCGACACAGTACGAAACATGCGCCAAAATCTGGGGTTTGCATTCATTTACAATGCGATGGGCATTCCGCTGGCAGCGGGACTGCTCTATCCGTTCACGGGCCAGTTGCTTTCTCCGATGATTGCCGCGCTTGCGATGAGTTTGAGCTCAGTTTCCGTAATCACCAACGCGTTGCGGTTGCGTGGTACTGGGAGCCAGGCATGACTACCTTGGGGCTGGTCGCACGGCCGCCCGGCGCTATTCTGGAGAGACGGCCAATTGATAAGTCAACGGTTAAATAGCCATTGCTTCTGCGTGAGCCTCAATTCCGACACACTGAAACAAGCCTTAATCAGCGAACTGGGGTCACCGGATCTGACCGCTCTAGTCGAGGAACGCAGCCCTTACCTGTTCTCCGCACGCCCTGTGTTCATCTCGGAGGAGCAGGCGGCGCGGATGGCCGCCGTCATCCGCGCGGTGGAGGCCGTGGTTGCCCTGCCAGCGTATCGGGAACACGTGCTTGAGACTGCACCGGAGATAGCACGTCACGATCCCGGTGGCGCGAAAGGCGTCTTTTTCGGCTATGACTTCCACGTTGCGGGTGATAGCGTCGGCGTGATCGAAATTAACACGAACGCCGGCGGTGCAATGCTCAACGCGGTCATGGCGCGTGCCCACCACGCCTGTTGCCTCGATAACCAGACGATGGCATTAGCGACCGACCAGGCAGGCACGTTAGAAAAGCGCATCGTCAGCATGTTTCTTGACGAGTGGGCGATCGCTAAACGTGAACGGCCATTGCGCACGATTGCCATTGTTGACAAGGACCCTCGTCAGCAATACCTGTATCCCGAGTTTGTGCTGTTCCAGAAGATGTTCGCACGTAACGGCCTCCAGGCGGTGATTGCGGATCCGTCGGAGCTCAGCATCCATGATGGTAAGCTGACGCATGGCGCGCTGGAGATTGACCTTGTTTATAACCGGCTAACCGACTTCATGCTGGACGACCCGGCGAGTGCGGTCCTGCGTACCGCCTATCTGACGAACGCCGTGGTCCTTACCCCGCATCCGCAGGCGCATGCGCTCTATGCAGACAAACGCAACATGACCCTGTTCAGCAACGCCGACTGTCTCACGAAGCTGGGAGCCTCTCAGGAGGATCGGGATGTGCTGTTGCAGCACATCCTTCCGACCGAGGTGATCGACCCGGCACAAGCGGATCGCTTATGGGCGCACCGTCGCAATCTGTTTTTCAAGCCATCAGCCGGCTATGGCAGCCGGGCCGCATACCGTGGTGACAAACTGACCAAGCGCGTCTGGCAAGACATTCTGGCGGGCGGCTACGTCGCACAACACATCATGGCACCGGGGGACCGCGTGTCGGGATCGGCGGACGCGCCTGGATCCCTGAAATTTGACATCCGCTGCTATGCCTATCAAGGACAGATACAATGGATCGCTGCACGCCTGTATCAAGGGCAAACGACGAACTTCCGCACCGCGGGGGGCGGATTCGCACCAGTCTATCGTCTTCCTGATCAAGATGTTGCGCAGGCGACATCCGGCTGCACAAATAACTGCGGCTAGCCGAGATACGTTATGTTCGTTGGCCGAAAGCGCAATACCTTGGACCTCATCTATTTAATAATGACCTTGCCATGAAATTCTTGTTGCCTAAAACCCGGTGGCTTTACGCTGTCGTCCTCTCGACTGTTACGCTCATTCCCGCGTCGTACAGCCTTGCCCAGCAATCCTTGACGGCCGGTGTGCAAAAGCGTCTTGGCGACTTGTTCTCTGAATCCAAGGAAGAAGCGCTGCTGGAGCCAGACAAGGCATTTCAGCTGAAAGTCACCGCCTCGGGACCCACCACCTTGATCGCCGAGCTGATACCGGCTCCTGGTTACTATCTTTATCGCGAACGCATTCGCTTTGCACTCAAAAATACAAAGGGAATTGCGATTAAATCCGTCAAGCTCCCTGCCGGGAAGGTGAAGAACGACCCAACGTTCGGAAGGATGGAAACCTACGAGAAACCGACACAGGCCGAGATCACGCTCGAGCGCGCGCCGGCGGCAAGATCGCTGACGCTGGCAGCAGGGTATCAGGGTTGTAATGAGAAAACCGGAGTATGTTATCCGCCAATGGATAAGGAAATCAGCTTGAACTTGCCCTGACGGGTTACCAGGATCATGTGACCGAACGCTTGCAGGCGCGGGCTCCGCTCGCGCCTTTGCCATCGCCCCTGTCCGCCCCTACCTTCGATGCAAGGCTAACGGCCTTAATGATGTATTGCCAATGGAGCGCAATGGCTGGTCGCGAGATCTTCGATGATCGGGCAGTCCGGTCGCTGATCGCCGTTGCAATGCTCGACCAGATGCTGCAATTGGTTGCGAATCGATTGCAGCTTTTCGATATCCCTGTCGAGTTCAGCCATATGCTGGCGCGCGAGCGTCTTGACTTCGGCACTCTTGCGGGAACGGTCTTCCCATAGCGCGAGCAGGGATTTGATGCGTTCAATGGAAAAGCCGAGGTCGCGGGACCGCTTGATAAAACGCAGCATCTGGATATCTTGCTCTGTGTACTTCCGGTAGCCTGCATCGGTACGCGCGCTCGGGGGGACCAACTCGATGCTTTCATAATATCGGATGAGCTTGGCGCTGACACCCGAGGCTTTTGCGGCTTCACCAATATTCATCATCGACTTCCTCCGTTTCGATTTCCTGACGGTACAGGGCTAATTTCGCGTCCGATAGCATGTAACGTCGCTTTACCCTCAGTTCACAGCCGATCGTGGCTTCCAACGGCGAAGCAGCAATGCGTTGCTGACGACGCTCACTGAACTGAATGCCATTGCCGCCCCCGCGATCACCGGGTTCAGCACACCAAATGCTGCCAGCGGAATGCCGACCAGGTTATAGATGAATGCCCAGAACAGGTTTTGCTGAATCTTTCGGTAAGTCCGTTTTGACACGTCGATTGCGTCGGCAACCAGTGCCGGGTCGCCCCGCATCAGGGTAATGCCCGCGGTATGCATTGCCACATCGGTACCGGTCGACATCGCAATCCCGACGTCGGCAGCGGCCAGCGCCGGCGCATCATTGATGCCGTCACCGACCATGGCCACCTTTCGGCCATTGCTCTTGAGGTTAGTGATGACATCGGCTTTGTCGGCCGGGAGCACTTCCGCGCGAAACTCGCTGATCCCGACTGCCGCCGCCACCATCCTCGCGCTACCGGGGTTATCGCCAGTTAGCATCACTGCATGAATCCCCATGTCCTTGAGCCTGGCCACTGCATGTTTCGCGGACGGTTTCAATGTGTCTCCGAAGGCAAGCAGCCCCTCCACTTCCATCCCGGTATCGGACCGCACCGCAAGCCATGAGACCGTTCTGCCTGCCACCTCATGAGAGCGAGCGATTTCTTCCATCGCGGTCGTCGCCACACCCAGTTCCTGCATGAGCCGCCTATTGCCAAGGTAGACGCTCACGCCGCCAACCTCGGCCTGCACGCCGCGTCCCGGCAATGCCTTGGCACCGGTCGCAGCATGTAACGTAACGCCGCGGTCTGCCGCAGCCGCGGTAACGGCTTTGGCAAGCGGATGATCGCTGTATTGCTGCACAGCCCACGCATGCTCGAAAGCGTCCCGCTCGGACCCGTCACGGGCTTCAAGAGCGACCAGGGCTGGCTTTCCTTCGGTCAGCGTACCGGTCTTGTCGAAAGCGACTGCGGTGACCGCATGGGCGGTTTCGAGCGCCTCTGCATCCTTGATCAGGATGCCGTATTTGGCTGCAATACCAGTGCCCGCCATGATCGAAGTCGGTGTGGCCAGACCCAGCGCACACGGACAGGCAATCACTTGTACCGCAACGGCGTTAAGCAAGGCCTGCTGCCAATCACCGGTCAGTAGTCCCCAGCCAAAAAAAGTCACACCGGAAATCAGCAAAACCACCGGTACGAAGACCGCGCTGACTTTGTCGACCAGGCGCTGGATCGGTGCCTTGACCGCCTGCGCGTCCTCGACCATCTTGATGATCTGCGACAGCATGGTTGCGCCGCCCACCGCAGTCGCTTCTAAAATCAACAAGCCGTCAGCGTTCACGGCGCCGCCGGTGGCCTGGTCGCCGACTGACTTGGCTACCGGAAGGCTTTCCCCGGTGAGCAATGACTCGTCCAGGTGGCTGGCGCCTTCGACCACAATCCCGTCAACAGGGACACGATCGCCCGGCCGCACGATCACCCTGTCTCCAACCCGAACCTGTGCGGTCGGGATCTCAACGTCGAGCCCGTCGCGACGAACCATCGCCGTGGTTGCGCGCAACGATTCAAGTGCACGTAAGGCAAAGACCGTCTGTTGCTTGGCGCGGGCTTCCAGCCATTTTCCAAGCAGCACAAGCGTGATGACAACAGCGGAAGACTCGAAGTACAAGTGCTGCATGGCGCCATGGTCACCATGAGCGAACAACAGATACACCGATAGGCCATACGCTGCGCTGGTGCCAATAGCGACAAGCAGATCCATGTTGCCCGAACGTGAAAGCAGCGCCTTCCATCCGGCCTTGTAGAACCGGGCGCCGAGCCAGAACTGTACCGGGGTGGCAAGAAGAAGCTGTATCCAGCCGGGCAGCATCCAGTCCCTGCCGAAGGGAAGCATGAACATCGGCGCGATGAGGGGGAGACTCAGGGCCGACGACAAGGCAACCGGCCACCAGCCCGGAAGTGCGTGCGCCGGGGAAGGATCTCGCCTGTCGGAGGTAGGAGTCGCGGCTTCATACCCGGCCTTCTGAACGGCGGCGAGGAGCGCTTCGATGGCCACGCCGGTCGTCTTGATCTGTGCCTTTTCCGTGGCGAGATTGACCGATACACTGGTGACTCCAGGCACTTTTGTGATCGCCTTTTCAACACGAGCCACGCACGATGCGCAGGTCATGCCGGAAATTGCGAGTGTTACTTCCTCTTCGGGGACCGCGTAACCCACTTTTTTCACTGCAGCGGAGAGCGCATCGATCCCAACTGCGGCCTCAGACCGTACGGTAACTTTCTCGGTTGCAAGATTTACCGAGGCCGTTTCCACACCCGGGACTGTTTTCAACGCTTTCTCAACCCGTGCGACGCAGGATGCACAAGTCATTCCTTCGATTCTGAAAGTGACATCCGTCATCCCGGCCTTATTGCTTACGACTGTATCCATCTAATTCTCCTGAGGCGTTATCGTAACAATAGCCCTTCCAGCGATGGCAAGGTCAAGGATTGTTTCGCATTCTCGACCGATGACACGCGACTGTGCGAACGCTCCCGTTTCGCTAATAAAAGCCGACTTCGCAACGCTTCAGAACCTGCAACTTTGTTGCCATGCTGGACACTAACCGAGATTTTGGGAAAACATCGAATGATTGGCACGATTTCAGGTACGCCTCAGCCGGACATGAGGGAGGAATGGGCGACAGTCAACGGCGTGAAGGTCCATTACGTCACCGCGGGCGCCGGGCCGGCCATGATTCTTCTTCACGGGCAAGGGGAAAACTGGGCAACGTGGCAGCACGTCATTCCCGAGCTGGCGCGTACGCATCGCGTCTATGCTATCGATCTACCAGGTGCGGCACAAAGCGGCAAGCTCGCTTCTGCGGTTACCCCACCTTCGTACTATTCTGACTTCCTTGCCGCATTTCTGGACGAGCTTGAACTATCGCGCGTGGCATTGGTGGGAAGCTCGCATGGAGGTCTGATTGCATTACGATTTGTGCTAGCTGCACAGGAGCGCGTTACGGCCCTTTGTCTCGCCGACAGCGCGGCGCTCGGGCGGGAAACACACCCGCTGCTGGTCATGCTTGCCCTTCCCTTTGTCGGGGAAACCATCAGCCTATGGTGCACAACGCCGTGGGGGGCAAGCCAATGGACATGGATGCTCGCATCGATTGCCTTTTCCCGGCCGCACCGCATTCCACTGTCCTGGTATTCGAACGCCTTCCGTCTGGCTCGCCAGCAAGGACATATCATGGGGGGCGTGGTGGCTCCGGTACGGGGGCAGCTTGGGCTGACCGGGCAAAGAGAGGTCCTTCTGGATCTGCTAGTGCAATTGGAGATTCCGACCCTGGTCGTCTGGGGCGAGGACGATCAAGTTGTCCCTAGCCGCCATGGCACTGCCGCCGCGCGCCACCTACGGCGAGGCAGGATGGTGCTGATTCCGGAATGCGGGCATTTGCCTCAGGTCGAACGGCCAGCGGAATTTGTGGCAGCCCTTAGCACATTCCTGCAGGATGATGTGATCAATGCCGTAGCCGAGCCGTCCTCTTCCACAAGCACCCGATAAATAGGCGTCAGTAACGGGAACGGGGGTATGTTGCCGTCAAGTCCGGTCTTGCGCGGCATAAGCCCTCCTTGCATGGCAGCGCTCCCGAGGTTGCGACCGTTAGCCTTGGCGCGCACATGGCTGGGGGTGGGGGATCAAGCTGTCCCCAGTCAAGATCAAACCATCGCGGTAGCACGCGTTGACAAATTCGTCAGCTGAACAGTCATCTCATTGATCAAGCCCTTTGCAGGGCATTGGCTTGATCAATGAGAGAGCGAGCCCAGAAATCGCTTACCCGCGTAAGTGCAAGTGGCTCCAGTACTTCTGAAGAAGAGAGCCTCTCTGCGCTCTTTCTGACAGCAGGTACGCCGGTCGTCCTTAATTGCCACCGCGGTAAAGCTCGTCAAGAGCGCCAATCCGATTGGCATTAGCCTGAATCGCTTCGGCCCTGACCTCCGCGCGGCTTCTCGAGGAGACGAACTTAGGCTGATAAGGATAGAATGGTTCATCACCGACACCAATGAGACCCTGCGCCTGCGCCTGCCTGAGTTCTTCCTGGACCTGTGCTCGCGATTTGGTTGAACGGATATGCTCCTGCCAGTTAGTGCCCTGATCGCCGATCCATTTATCGTCGGCCAGAGCTGTCGAGCCGATTCCAGCAGACAGCAAACCTACAATAACAACAACGGACAGCGAGATCGATTTCATTTTGCACTCCTATGGATAATGGGGGAAAACTTCCGGATCGCTTTCTTACTGCATCGATCCATGAGTGCAAGTTTAGGAGCCGGGTGGCAACGCGAGTCTGACATGCCCATTACAACTGCGTAATGCTTTGCGCTACCCTCTCCTGAAGTATCGTTGGGCAGCCGCTGACCTGAGCGGTACAACAACCGGTGATGAGGGTGGAAACGAGGGATGGCGACTACGTCATACCGCGGGTGTCGCGCTGCCACGCCTGGAAACACGGCATGTGCCTGACGCGAAACCGTCCAGGCGCGAAGATGGCGCTACCTTTTCTTCTTCCGTATCGCCAATGACGTTGACGCGGGAGCCGCTTTGGATTTTCGACCCGAAGGCTTCGGCCGCTTGTGCTGTTGGCGCAGATAATAATAGAAGCCTAAAACAGTCAATAAGATGAGGGCACCCACAATGCCTAGGGTTGGTAACATTGATGAAGGCAATGGCCCACCGGTGTAAAACATGTCTTCTCTCTGAAAATTGAGCGGAGCACTGATAGCCCCGCCCGGGAACATTAATGCATCGCTGTCCGCATCGATGCCATCGCACTGCAAGACTGAGCGCAACGGCGGCAAGCTTCCACACACTCTTGCATCATCGTGGCGCTCTGTCCGGGATGCGATCCGGCCATCCGCTCGCAAATATCGCCACATGTTGTGCAGATCTGGGCGCACAGAGCGCACGTGTCAAAGTGCATTGGTGAATTTCTGCTCATCAAACGCGCATCAAGCAAGCAAATATCGGCGCAATCCAAGCATGCAGCGATACACTCTGCCATACCGGGCATGTCCATTCGAATGCATTCGGCGGCACACATTTCACAGGCGCGCGCGCAATCCAGACAGTTCTGGATACATTCCATCATGTGCTGCTGCATTTGCGGGTTCGCCTGCGTTTGAGACTGGGTAGTCATAGTCATGGTTTTGCTCCAAAAGAGTTAATGTTGGTACGCTTGGTTCTCCCTGATGCAAAGGACAAGGTCAATCTGCCATGTCTCTGGTTAATGTATATAGACTCGCTGGGTCGGCCATGTTCCCCGATGGCTTCTTATTTACCGAACAAGTCCAATCAGCTTGTTCCTGCGGTCGAACCACCTCGATTCTGCGCCCTGTCGGCCCACTCACACCGGCGGGACAGGATGCAGGAGGGCAGCATGTCAAGCAACGAGTCAGCAAGGAAGCCTGTCGCAACTGGATGCATTCCGTTGATCAGAGTACGAGATGGAACCTTCACGGTCAGGAAGAACGTGGAGGTCGCTCCAGGCGAGCTGGAATGTAACTGGTGAAAAGTGTTATAGGATGAGCGCCGAAAGCGGCTTCATGTCCAATGGCTGGACGCCACGAGTTCCGGGTTGGAAGAACTGAAGCGCTGATGCAGCACATAGCGCATGCACTGCTGCGCACATCCTGACTGGGGGACGTGTCGCGCGATTGTCCAGGTTGCAGGGCGACCTTGTCGGCACCGATGCCGACATCATGGCCAGCAAGCGTCACGGTGACCTTTTTATTAGCCGAATACGCCGCACGTTGGTTCTTTGCAATAGATGCCGCCGCGTGGTGCCAAGGACCGCAAGACACACTGTTCGCAGAGGCTACTGCTTGCACAGGTAGCACAAGGATTAGCATCCATATCCATAGCATCTTGGCGAATCGGCCCATCATTTTAGTCTAGCATATAAAAAAGTCACGGCAACGCCCCTCCTTCCCATATCGAGGAGGTCGATATCAGCCGCGGTCATGACGGCGAAGTGCTTGCTGTGTGCATGCATTCTCTTTGGCGCCTGAACATTACAGCTTTGTAATGTGGAAATTGAGGTTTATCGGTGAAAATATGCATCAACTGATAGCGAAGAATAGGGAGAACCATGCGGGTCCTAGTAGTGGAAGACGAAACCAAAGCCGGGGAATACCTCCGTAAAGGACTCTCCGAGTCCGGCTTTGTCGTCGATCTGGCACAGAATGGGTTGGATGGCCTGAATATGGCGCAGACCAACACCTACGATGTCATCGTGCTTGACGTCATGCTTCCGGGGCTTGATGGCTGGAAGGTCATCCAGGAGCTGCGTAAAACAAAGGAAACGCCAGTGCTGTTCCTGACTGCAAAGGACCAGCTTGAGGACCGCGTCAAGGGACTGGAACTCGGCGCAGACGATTACCTCATCAAGCCGTTCGCGTTTGCCGAACTTCTTGCCCGCATCCGCACCCTGCTCAGGCGCGGTCCCATCCGCGAGGCAGAACTTCTCAAGATTGCGGACATGGAAATTGACGTACTCAAGCGGCGAGTGACCCGCGCCGGCGAAAGGATCGACCTCACTGCCAAGGAATTTGCATTACTGCATCTGCTGGCGAAGCGCAAAGGAGAAGTTCTCTCCCGTTCATTGATCGCTTCGCAAGTCTGGGATATGAATTTCGATAGCGATACCAACGTCGTCGATGTGGCGATACGACGGTTACGTGTGAAGGTGGACGATCCGTATTCCAGCAAACTGGTCCATACGGTGCGCGGCATGGGTTATGTGCTGGAGGAACGTGGGTGATTCGCTTTTTGCCGCATTCGCTTACTACGCGTTTGGCATTGCTGTTTGCCGCCGCAGCCTTGCTCACGCTCAGCGTCGTCGGCGCCTATTTGTATCGCTCGCTGGCCGTTCAGTTGCAGTCCAGGGATGAACATGAACTGATTGGAAAGATCGAGCAGTATCGGCATATCCTCATTGAGACGCCCTCGGTGCGCGCGATTATCGAACACCAGCATCGCTTCGTCGACGTCGCCACCGGCCACGACGGCTTGATCGTGTTTCTACGCGCTGCAGATGGACAGATACTGATGCGCAACCGGAACGATGCCGTTTCACTGCCTGACATTGAAGTTGTGCCCGCTGATCGCGTCCCCGCGGAAAGCGCATTACAGGTATGGAGGTACGCGCCCGGGAAAGTGGCGACGACGATATCAGCGTGGGGCAGGCTTGCCGATCCAACGACGCAGGTGCAGATCATCGTTGCGCGCACCGCGTCAGAGCGCATGGAATTGCTGGGCGAGTACCTGATGGACATTCTCGGAGCCGTTCTGGCCGGCGCGGCGTGCGCAGCCATGCTTGGCTTCATCGTAGTGCGGCGTTCGTTGCGACCAGTTAAAGCGGTTGCGCAACAAGCGCATTCCATTACGGCGCGCCGCCTGGACAAGCGCCTTGATGCGAGTGCCGTCCCCTCTGAGCTGCAGGCTCTCGTGAAATCCTTTAATGCGGTACTCGATCGTTTGCAGGAAAGTTTTCAACGGCTATCCCAGTTTTCCGCCGATCTTGCCCATGACCTGCGTACTCCGTTATACAACCTGACCATGCAGACGCAGGTTGCGCTTTCCAAACCAAGGGCCGAGGAGGAATACGTTGCCTTGCTCGGTTCCGGGCTGGAGGAGTATGAGCGACTGACCCGCATGGTGGAAAGCATGCTTTTTCTTGCCAGGGCCGACAATGCGCAGGTGGCGCTCAGCCGTAGCGCCCTCGATGGCAAGGAGGAGCTGCAGCGTATCGCCGAGTATTTCGAAGGTATTGCTGAAGATGTTGGCGTCCGTCTTGACGTCGAAGGCAGTGCCACCGTCAACGCCGATCCCGCGTTGTTCCGCCGGGCGGTCAACAACCTTGTCTCCAACGCGATACGCTATACCCCTTCCGGCGGCACGGTGTCGTTGCACGTGGAACAGAAGCCAACGAGTACCCTCATTAGCGTCAGTAACCCCGGCCAAGGCATCGATGCCGAACACCTGCCACGCCTGTTCGACCGGTTCTACCGGGTGGACGAGGCGCGCAGCCAATCCACATCTTCCACCGGGCTCGGCTTGGCCATCGTCGCTTCCATCATGAAACTCCATGGTGGTCAGGCGATGGTGTCGAGCACCCCTAATGAAATGACAACGTTCACGCTTTTGTTTCCCGTGAAGCACTGACCCGACGCCATGACCTGGCTCTCCAGGAAGGGAAGATGCCGCTCAAGGAACCATCGCCCCCTCGCTGTCGGTAAATACTGGCAAGGAGCCCGTGGTAACGCCGTGCTGCAGATGCGGCCGAAGTAACCTATCGGCTGCCGGCCCCGCTGACGGTGACCTTGCTCACCATGCCCGCCGGGTAGTGTCCTGGGATATGGCAGCCGATTTCGACATTGGCGCTCCGGCCGAATTGCCAGATGAGGCTCTTGGTTTCCCCTGGCGCCAGCGTGATGGCATTCGGGTCATCGTGTTTCATGCCCGGCATCTTTTGCATCATTTGCTCATGTTCCTTTTGCTCTTCCGCCGTGCCAACGACAAACTCA
>Ga0194137_10000046_pt1 | contig 72051 bp, 53 predicted proteins | sample TARM_MetaG_T3_14_FD_134025 | JGI IMG/M metagenome (GOLD analysis project Ga0194137, IMG submission 134025) | Freshwater microbial communities from Pennsylvania, USA, analyzing microbe dynamics in response to fracking - TARM_MetaG_T3_14 (version 2) | ecosystem: Environmental > Aquatic >...
ATGTAGAAGATCCACGGCCAGGACACGTTGTCGGTGATCCAGCCTCCGAGCAGCGGTCCGGCCACGGGCGCGACCAGTGTCGTCATCGACCACATCGACAGCGCCGTGCCCGAGCGCTCGGGCGGGTAGGTCGACAGCAGCAGGGCCTGCGACAGCGGGATCATCGGCCCGGCGACCAGGCCTTGCAGCACGCGAAAGAAGATCAACGCCTCCAGCGTGGGCGCGAAGCCGCACAACCAGGACGTCAGCACGAACAGCAGCACGCTGGCCGTGAACAGGCGCACCGCGCCCAGGCGCTGGGCCAGCCAGCCGGTCAGCGGCACCGAGATCGCGTTGGCGACACCGAAGCTCGTGATGATCCAGGTGCCCTGGTTGGGGCTGGCGCCGAGGTTGCCGGCAATGGCCGGCAGCGACACGTTGGCGATGGAGGTGTCCAGCACGTTCATGAAGGTGGCCAGGGACAGCGCGAGCGTCCCCAGCACCAGCTTGGCTCCGGACAGCGGAGATGCGGCGGCGGACATGATGTTCAGCGCGCGCTGGCGATGAGAACAGGGGCCTTGGCATGGACCAGGCCGTTGGCGGCGACGATCTCGCGCACGCGGTCGTTTGCGCCACGCTGCAGGTCGTCGAAGACGACGGTACTGGCCACGGGCCGGTCGCGCGGCGCGTCGGCCAGGGTCTTGCCACCGCCGTAGCTGGTGTCGACGGTCGCGATCATCGACAGGCCGATGCGCAGCGGATAGGCCTCTAGCTCTTCGGGGCGCAGCTCGATGCGCACCGCGACGCGCTGCACGATCTTGATCCAGTTGCCGGTGGCGTTCTGCGCCGGCAGCAGCGAGAAGGCCGAGCCCGTGCCTGCTCCGAGGCCCGCCACCTTGCCGTGGTACTCGACCTTCTTGCCGTAGACATCGGCCTCCAGCTCGACCGGTTGGCCGATACGCAGCTTCTGCAGCTGGCTCTCCTTGAAATTGGCGTCGACCCAGACGCTGCGCAAGGGCACGACCGCCATCAGCGGCGTGCCGGCGGCGACCTTCTGCCCGACCTGGACGCCGCGCTTGGCGACATAGCCGTCCACCGGCGCCGGCAGCGCCGCGCGATGCAGGGCGATGTAGGCCTCTCGCACGCGTGCCGCCGCGCGTTGCACGTTGGGATGCGATTCGGCGGTCGTGCCGTCGGTCTGGGTCTGGTTGGCCAAGAGCTGTTGACGCGCGGCCAGCAACCCCGCCTGCGCGGCGGCCAGCGCGCTGCGCGACGCGGCGAGTTGCGCGTTGGCATGGTTGAACTCCTCCTTGCCGACGGCGCCGCTTCCCGTGAGCGTGGCACGGCGTTGCAGATCGTCCTCGGCTCTGGCCGCGTCGCTGCGAGCCCGGTCCGCCTCGGCTTCGCGCAGGCTGACCTGGGCCAGCAGCGTCGCGTTGTTCGCGTACAGGCCGCGCACCTCGCGCACGGTCTGGGCGAGCTGGGCCTCGGCTTGATCGAGTGCGACCTGGGCGTCGACCGTGTCCAGTTTCACGAGGGCCTGGCCGGTCTTCACGAAGTCGGTGTCGTCAGCACCGATGGCGACCACCGTGCCGGCAACCTGGGGCGTGATCTGCACCAGATTGCCTTGCACATAGGCGTTGTCGGTGGACTCGTAGTGGCTCAACACCAGTCCGTAGTAGGCCCCGTAGGTGCCGGCGGCGATGACCGAGGCGACGGCGACGGCGCTCAGCCACAGGCGGCGCTTGCTCGTGGCAGGCAGGGATGAAGCGTTGGAGGAAGTCATGAGGGTTCTCCGGGTTTCGAGTTGTCAGGCGGCGCGGTCTTGCCGGTAGCCGCCGCCGAGGGCGCGGGCGAGCAGGACCTGGGCATCCAGGGCCCGTGCCTTGAGTTCATTGCGAGCACGGCGCTGGTCAAGCACATGGGTTTCGACGCTCAGTACGCTCAGGTAGGACCCCAGGCCGGCGCGGTAGCGCTGCAGCGCCAACGCGTAGGCGCTCTCGGCGGCGGCCAAGGCAAGGTCCTGCTCGTGCTGCTGACGGGCGACGGACTGCACCGATGTCAGCGAGTCGGCCGCTTCGCGCACGGCGTCGAGCACGGTGGCGTTGTAAGCCTGCACGGCGGCATCGACGTCGACGGCGCGGTCCTTGTAGTGGGCACGCAGCCGGCCGGCGTCGAAGATCGGCAGCCGCACCGCAGGGCCGACGCCGACCTGGCGGCTACCGGCCTCCAGCAACTGACCGAGGCCGAGGCTGGAGAAGCCCGCCAGGGCGACCAGGTTGATGCTGGGATAGAACTGCGCCTTCGCGGCCTGCAGGTCGCTCGTCGCAGCTTCGACGCGCCAGCGTGCGGCAGCGATGTCGGCACGGCGGCCCAGCAGGTCGGCCGGCACGGTGGAAGGCAGCGGGGCCAGCGTGACGGCGGCGAGCTGCGGTGTCCAGCCGTTCACCACGTCGGGGCCCTGCGCGCCGAGGATGGCCAGCAGATGCCGTGTCAGTGAGACCTGTTCATCGGTGGCTTCGAGCGCGGCCCGCAGCTCCGGTACCGAGCCTTCGCTCTGGCGCAGTTCGACCGTGGTGTCCAGGCCGGCGGCAACGCGTTGCTTCACAAGGTCGAGGATTTCCACGCGCTGGTCCAGAGAGCGTTGCAGCACCGCGCGCTGCTCCAGCAGCCGGGCAAGCTGCACGTACTGGCGCACCAGGTTGCTGGCCAGCAGCAGCCGGGCGGATTGGTAGTCGGCCTCGGCGGCGCGGCGGGCGCCGACGGCGGCGTCCAGCAGCGCGCGCTGGCGACCGAAGGCATCGATCTCCCAGCTGCCGTTCAGCAGCAGGCTGCCGCTGCTGCGTGTGTTTCCGGCCAGCAGCGGGGAGTAGGCACCGTTGGCGGTGTAGCGCTGGCGGTTGAGGTCCAGTCCGGCGTCGACACGCGGCTGCCGGGCCGCATCCGCCGCGTCGGCCTGGGCCTGGGCACGCGCGATGCGCAGCTGGACGGCGGCAAGGCTAGGGTTGGATGCCAGACCGTGTTCGATCAACTCGTCCAGTCGCTGGTCGCCGAAGGCGGTCCACCAGCGGTCGACGACATCGGCCGCAGGCTGCGCATCGGTCACCAACGCCTTCGCGTCGATGGATTGCGCCCTGGGGGCAATGCCACCCGGGCTGACGCAGCCGGCGAGAGCCAGCGCGGCGGCTAGGGCCATCAGCGTGAAGGTCTTGTGTGTGCTCATCGTGCTTCTCCGTGCATGGCCTGTAATCTAGGAACTGGCCTTGAAACGAAAAAGCGCATGACCGCCAATGAGTCATTGGCGCTTTCGCAAAAGTGGGGACCGGCAGATGGTTGCCGTCGGCTTTGCCCGCTGCGCAGACGGCGCTGATGGCGAGGTCAATCGCCTTGCCTGTGCGCCATCACGCCGGTGCTCTCTGGCGTGGTGGGCGGCTTCAGACTCTAGATCTCACGCGATCCGCAAGCAGCCTCCGGCCTCGGCCCCGGCGACGGGCATTGCGGTATCGAGTCCGTGAACCGCCACGGCGTCGTCCGCGACAGTGCTGGCAGGAATTGCACACCAAACCGGCCCGCGACCGCCGGGCGCCTATGCCGGGTGCGCCTGCTCCAGAGCCTGCAGCAGCATCCAGGCGGCGCGGGTTGGCGTCGGGTCGTTGCGGTGGATGCAGGCGAAGCGGCACTCATAGCTGAGTTCGCCAACGGACACGGCGCGCATGCGGCCGGCCTCGACGAAGGGCTGGGCGTAGTGGTCGGGCAGGAAGCCGACGAAGCAGCCGGTCAGGATCAGGGTGGCCACCGCTTCCTGGTCCGACGCCGTGGCCTGGCGCTCCAGCCTGCGGTGGTGGGCCAGCACCATATTGGGTGAGTGATAGCCCAGGCCCACCAGCTTCTGCCGGCGCAGGTCGGCCCATTTGAAGCGACGCGTGTCGGCGAACCAGGGGTGGTGGCTGCCGGCATAGAGATGCATGGTCTCGCCGAACAGCGGCCGGTAGGCCAGGCTGTCGGAGCGCCGGTGCTCGGGGATGACGCCGACCTGGAACTGGCCGGCCAGCACGCCCTGCTCGATGGCGGTGATGGTGCCGACGTGCAGATGCAGCTTGACGCCCGGCGCGGCGCGGTGGAACTGCTCCAGGGCCTGGTCGATATGGCAGGCGGGGTTGCTGACGGTCTTTTCGAACAAAGCCACGTGCAGGTCACCGCTGACCTGCTGGTGGATGTCTTGGAGGCGGGCGCGGAAGTCGGTCGTCGCGGCCAGCAGCTGCAGGGCCGCGGCATAGAGCTCGGCGCCCTCGGCCGTCAGCGCGAAGCCGGCGCGGCCGCGGCGGCACAGCACCAGGCCCAGCCTCTCCTCCAGGTCCTTGATCTGGCGGCTGATGGTCGGCATGCCGACGTTGAGCTCGAGCTCGGCCGCCGCCATGCCGCCGCATTCCACCACCGCCTTGAAGACGCGCAGCAGCCGCAGGTCGACGTCGGCGATCTGGCCGGGCAGGTGCAGAGTATTTGGTTTCATTGCCAGGCAAGTGAACATCGCAACACCGCGATTCTCTACAAGCATAGGCTTCGGCACGATGGTGTCATCACGACGACGCTGGAAGCCCTGCGATGACCCAAGCTGCAAGCCGCCCCGACGGCTGGATGGACGCCCACTGGATGCCCTTCACGGGCAACCGCGAGTTCAAGGCCAACCCGCGCCTGCTGACCGGCGCCGAGGGCGCCTACTACCGCAGCGACGACGGTCGGCGCATCTTCGACGGCCTGTCGGGCCTGTGGTGCACGGGCCTGGGCCATGCACGCACCGAAATCGTCGAGGCCATCAGCCGCCAGGCGCGCGAGCTGGACTATTCGCCGGCCTTCCAGTTCGGCCACCCGCTGTCCTTCGAGCTGGCCAACAAGATCGTCGAGAAGATGCCCGCCGGGCTCAACCGCGTCTTCTTCACCGGATCGGGCTCGGAGTCGGCCGACACGGCGCTGAAGATGGCGCGGGCCTATTGGCGGGCCAAGGGCCAGGCCGGCAAGACACGGCTGATCGGCCGGGCCAAGGGCTATCACGGCGTCAACTTCGGCGGCATCTCGGTCGGCGGCATGGTGGGCAACCGCAAGACCTTCGGCCAGGCGATTGAGGCCGATCACCTGCCCCACACCCAGCCGCCCAACGGCAGCTTCTTCAAGGGCATGCCTCCCCAGGAAGGTCCGATCGGCGCGGCGCTCGCCGACGAGCTGCTGCAGCTGATCGCCCTGCACGACGCCAGCAATATCGCCGCCGTCATCGTCGAGCCCTTCTCGGGTTCGGCCGGCGTCGTCATCCCGCCGGTGGGCTATCTGCAGCGCTTGCGCGAGATCTGCACGGCCCACAACATCCTGCTGATCTTCGACGAGGTCATCACCGGCTTCGGCCGCACCGGCTCGTGGACGGGCGCAGAGGCCTTCGGCGTGACGCCCGACATCCTGACCGCCGCCAAGCAGATCACTAACGGCGTGCAGCCGCTGGGCGTCGTCGTGGCGAAGCAGGAGATCCACGATGTCTTCATGGCCCAGGGCGGGCCCGACTACATGCTGGAGTTCCCGCACGGCTACACCTACTCGGCCCATCCGGTGGCCTGCGCCGCGGGCCTCGCCTCGCTGGGGCTGCTGGAGCGCGAAAACTCGCTGGAGCGCGTGAAGGCGCTGGCGCCGACCTTCGAGACCGCCGTGCACGGCCTCAAGGGCGTCAAGCATGTGGCCGACATCCGCAACTTCGGCCTGGCCGCCGGCATCACCGTCGCGCCCCTGCCCGGCGCGCCAGCCAAGCGTCCCTTCGACATCGCCATGGCCATGTACCGCAAGGGCTTCTATGTGCGCTACGGCGGCGACACCATCCAGCTGGCCCCGCCCTTCATCAGCACGGAAGCCGAGATCGACACCCTGGTGTCGGCCCTCGGCGACTGCTTCAACGCCACTGCCTGAACCCCATCGTGATCAACCACCTCATCAACGGCCAGCAGGTCGACGGCGGCAGCCGCTCGGCCGATGTCTTCAATCCCGCCACCGGCCAGGTCGGCGGCCAGGTGCGTCTGGCGGACCGTGCCACCGTCGAGGCGGCCATCGCCGCCGCGCAGGCGGCCTATCCCGCCTGGCGCAACACGCCGCCACTCAAGCGCGCCCGCGTGCTGGCCCGTTTCAAGGAGCTGCTCGAGGCTCATGCCGACACCATCTGCCGCCTCATCACCGACGAGCACGGCAAGGTGCTGAGCGACAGCCTGGGCGAGCTGCAGCGGGGCATCGAGAACGTCGAGTACGCCAGCTATGCGCCCGAGCTGCTGAAGGGCGAGCACAGCCGCAATGTCGGTCCGGGTATCGACGCCTGGTCGGAGTTTCAGGCCCTGGGCGTCTGCGCCGGCATCACACCCTTCAACTTCCCGGCCATGGTGCCGCTGTGGATGTGGCCCATGGCCGTGGCCTGCGGCAACACCTTCGTGCTGAAGCCCTCAGAGCGCGACCCGGGCAGCACCCTCTACATCGCCCAGCTGGCCCAGGAGGCCGGCCTGCCGCCCGGCGTGCTCAATGTCGTCAACGGCGACAAGGAAGCGGTCGACACCCTGCTGACTGACCCGCGCGTGCAGGCCATCAGCTTCGTCGGCTCGACGCCCATCGCCGAATACATCTACGCGACGGGCACCCGGCATGGCAAGCGCGTGCAGGCCCTGGGCGGCGCCAAGAACCATGCCGTCGTCATGCCCGACGCCGACCTCGACAACGCGGTCACGGCGCTGATGGGCGCGGCCTTCGGCTCCTGTGGCGAGCGCTGCATGGCCATCCCGCTGGTGGTCGCCGTCGGCGACGCGACGGCCGATGCCGTGCGCGAGAAGCTCGTTGCCGAGATCGCGCGCATGAAGGTTGGCGCGGGGCGCGAGGCCGGTTGCGACATGGGGCCGCTGGTCAACAAGGCCCATCTGGACAAGGTGCGCGGCTATGTGGACCAGGGCGTGGCCGAGGGCGCCGAGCTCGTCGTCGACGGCCGCGGCCTGACGGTGGCCGGGCACGAGGGCGGCTATTTCCTCGGCCCCTGCCTGTTCGACCGCGTGCAGCCCGGCATGCGCATCTACCAGGAGGAGATCTTCGGACCGGTGCTGGGCATCGTGCGCGCGGAGAGTTTGCAGGCGGCCATGGCCATGATCGATGCCCACGAGTACGGCAACGGCACCTGCATCTTCACGCGCGACGGCGAGACGGCACGCCACTTCACCGACCACATCCTGGTCGGCATGGTGGGCGTCAACGTGCCGCTGCCGGTGCCGGTGGCCTATCACTCCTTCGGCGGCTGGAAGCGCTCGCTGTTCGGCGACCTGAATGCCTATGGGCCGGACGCTGTGCGCTTCTACACGCGGCGCAAGCAGATCACGCAGCGCTGGCCTTCCTCGGGCGTGCGCGAGCAGTCGGTGTTCGCCTTTCCGAGCAGCCGGTAGGCTCAGCGCCCGTTGCCCTGGCGTTGACAGGGCCTAACCGTGCCAGCGCTTGGCGGCACGGCGCACCACGTCGGGCAACAGATGGTTCTTGTCCTCGACGCGCCGCAGCCAGGACGCGTCATTGCCCGCGCCGTTGATCTCGCGCCGCACGTATTGCAGCGCGGCCTCGGCATGCAGGTCGCCGGCGTGGGTGTCCAGGTGGCTCAGCACCGCAATGAGGTCGTCGCGCAGCACGCGGTGCTCGCCGCTCTCGGGGTCGACGAAGGTGCCGTCCAGGCCGAAGCGGCAGGCCTGGAAGCGGTTGAAGGTATAGGGCAGGTAGTCGTCCTCGCTGAGCGTGAAGGGCTTTTCCACGCCGATCCAGCGCGCCAGGCACTGGATGAAGCCGGCCAGGGCCGCGGCTTTCTCGATGGTCAGCGGCGTGTCCAGCACGCGGACCTCGATGGTGCCGAACTCGGGCTTGGGCCGGATGTCCCAGTAGAAGTCCTTCATGCCGGTAACAACGCCGGTGCGCGTCATCTTGCCGAAGAAGGCCTCGAAGTCGGCCCAGGTCTGCATGAAGGGCGCGCGGCCGCTCAGGGGGAAGGCGAAGACCGAGTTCAGCCGCGCCGAGTCGAAGCCCGTGTCCTCGCCCTGCACAAAGGGTGACGAGGCCGCCAGCGCGATCAGGTGGGGGATGAAGCGGCTCATGCCATGCAGCAGCACCAGGGCTTCGTCGGCGCTCGGGCAGCCGATGTGCACGTGCTGGCCGAAGACGGTGAACTGCTTGGACAGATAGCCGTAGAGCGACGACAGCTCGTGAAAGCGCGGCGTTTCGAAGATGCGCTGGCGCTTCCAGTGCTGGAAGGGATGGGTGCCGCCGCCCACCAGGCAGACGTCCAGCGCTTGAGCGCAGTCCACCAGCGCGTCGCGGATCTGGCGCAGCTCCGACAGCACCTGGCCGAAGCCCTGGCAGACGCCGGTGGACAGCTCGATCATGCTGCTGGTGATCTCCGGCTTCACATCGCCGGGGATGCCGCGCTTCTCCATCAGCCGCAGCAGGTCGCCCGAGACGGGCGCGAGGTCGTAGTCGTCGGTGTTGACGATCTGCAGTTCCAGCTCGACGCCCAGGGTGAGCGGCTGCGATTGGGCGAATTCACCCAGGCTCATGGCGTGTCTCCCTTGTTGTACCCGCGCCAGGGCGCCGGCGGCAGCTCCCCCGCCAGACGCAGCGCGAACTGCACGGCGATGGGACCGACCAGTTCCAGCACCGCGATGCTGGCCAGGATGATGGGCGCCGCGCCGGCCGCCAGCTCGGGCTCGGCGCGCATCAGCTCGTTGAGCATGACCAGGGCCGTGGCCGACAGCGGCGTCATCGTGATGGACAGGGCCAGGCCCTGGCGCCAGCTCGCCTTGGCCCAGGGCGCCAGCGCAACGATGGAGATGGTCTTGGCGATGAAGCGCGCCGCCAGCAGGGCCAGGGCCGCGAAGCCGCCGGCGACCAGGATCTTGGGCGACCAGGCCGAGCCGACGATGACGAAGAGCATCAGCACCAGGGCCCCGCCCGAGGTGCCGAAATGACGCGGCCAGACCCACGGGCGCTCGCTGGTGTTGCGCAGCAGCAGGCCGGCCAGCAGCGGCATCAGCAGCGTCGACACGCCGATGGCACGCGCCGCGACGATGGCGAAGGCGACCAGGCCGAACAGCAGCAGGGCCGCGCTCTCGTTGCGCAGGTCCAGGCGGCGCGCGGCGAGATAGGTGGCGCCGGCCAGCAGGGCGGCCACGCCCAGCGTCGTCAGCAGCGAGATCGCGAGACCGGCGAGGGCCTGCGGCAGGCTGCCGCCGTCGTCGGCCGCCCACCAGGTGCGCATCAGCGTCAGTGCAATGACGGCATACAGTGTGTTCAAGGCCGTCAGCACCGAGGCGCGCTGCGTCACTTGGCCTTCGGCGCCCAGCTCCAGCGAGACACGGCCGGACACGGCGGCCGGTGCCGGCATGGCCAGGACGGCGCAGGCCGCGACCGTCTGCCAGCTGAGGTGGAAGAAGCGCAGCACCAGGGCCACCGCCACGGCGCTGCACAGGGCCTCGGCCAGGCTGGTCACGGCCAGGCCGGGGTTGCGGACCAGCCAGCGCAGATGCACGCGGCAGCCGATCTCGAACAGCAGCAGGCCCAGGGCCAGGTCGGTGACCGTATGCGCCGCGCCGGCCAGCGGCAAGGCCACCCCATGACCGAAGGCGGCCGCCACGCAGCCCGCCAACGTGTAGCCGACCACGCGCGGCAGCCGCGTCGTGGCGGCAATGAATTCGCCGGCCAGTGCGCCGGCCAGCAACACGCCGACGACGAACATCAGCGCGCTGGAGGGGGCCACCGCCAGCCCGGCCCACACCCTGGCGCCACTGTCGAGTGCAGTCATGCGCTTTCCCTTCTGAAGTTTCCGGGGAAGCCTAGATGCGTGAGGTGGGCCACCTTGTAGGCGAAGACGCCGAAATGATCACGGCGCTGCAGCGCCGTCAGAGAGGCGATCCGCGAAGGCAGCAACTGCTGCAGAGGTGCTGCACTCGCAACATTCGCGCGCTACACAAGCCGTGCCAGCCGGCGCAGCGCCTTTGTCGGCAAGGTCGCGCGTCGCTTGGTACACAACTTGCGAACAGCCTGGCAATCACTGATCGTCCCGCACGTAGGAGTCCATGAAATTCCCCCTGTCCTGGCGGCACTCTTTCGTTCCCCCGGCGGCGTCCGTCGGTCCCTTGGGCCTTGGCCTGGCGTTGCTGGTCGCGCTCGTCACGCTGCCGCTTGCCGTGAGTGCTGCGCCCCCGACCAAGGCCGAGCAGGCCCAGACCGGCCATATCCCACGCCTAGCCAATGGCAGGCCGGACTTCTCCGGCATCTGGCAGACCACCAGCGCGGCCGACTTCGACCTGGAGCCTCACAGCGCGCGCAAGGATGCGCCGCCCGGCCCGGGCGTGGTCGAGGGGGGCGAGATTCCCTACCTGCCCCAGGCGCTGGCCCAGCGCGACGAGAACTTCAAGAGCCGCCTGACCAGCGATCCGCGCCTGAAGGGATGGACACTCGGCGTGCCGCGCGGCATCTATCACCCGGAGCCGTTCCAGGTGTTCCAGCGGGCCAGGGACCTGAAGCTGGTGTTCCAGTTCGGCCATTCGGTGCGAACCATCCACACCAACGCAACCCAGCATCCCGACGACGCGCCCGAGTATCTGTTGGGCGATTCGCGTGGCCACTGGGAAGGCGACACGCTGGTGGTGGACGTGCGCCACTTCACTGACCAGACCTGGCTGGATCGCGCCGGCAATTTCCACAGCGCCGATTTGCATGTCGTGGAGCGCTGGCGCTTGCTGGATGAGAACACCGTGGAGTACCAGGCCACGCTGGAGGATCCGCAGGTCTTCAGCCGCACCTGGAGCCTGAGCGTGCTGCTGCACCGCCACCGCGAAAAGAACTTCCAGTTGATCCCGGACTACCGCTACACGCTGGAGTTCGACGACTTCTACCCGCCCAGGAAGGACGCCCGATGAAATCCAGCTTGGCAATATGGGCCTGTCTTGCCGGCGCCTTGTGGGGAGTGTCGGCGAGCGTTGTCGCGCAGCTGCCTGCCGCACCTGCATCGCCAGCGTCCGCGCCGGCCCAGAGAAAGACCGTGCCGGTCATTGAATCCGGCCGCTGGCAGGGCGGGCTCACGCCGGATGGTCAGCCAGACGTGTCGGGCTTCTGGGCCCCCGCCTTCGGCAGCTACCTCAACCTGACCGATCCGGAAGGCATCTCGACGGGCGAGCTGCCGCGCAATCTGCCGCCGCGCGAGTTGCGCGCGCCGAGCCGTGTCAGCGATCCACCCGACGGGCAGTTGCCCTTCCAGCCGTGGGCGGCAGCCAAGGTCAAGGAATACCAGGCTTTCTATGCCAACCCCATCAAGCCCGAATACATCGATCCCCTGGCCCGCTGTGCCCCCAGCGGCGTGCCGCAGGCGTTGTACATGCATGGTCACGAGATCTACCAGTACCCAGGCTATGTGCTGTTCCTGTTCGACCAGAGCACCCGCATCATCCATCTCGACGGCAAGCCGGCGCTTTCGGAGCGAATCCGCTTGTGGGATGGCGACTCACGCGGCCACTGGGAAGGCAACACCCTGGTCGTGCAGGTGAACAACTTCAATGGCAAGACCAAGTTCGCCCGCACGGGTGAGTTCCTGAGCGAGAACGCCAAGATCGAGGAGCGCTATGTCTTCGACGCCGATGGGACGCGCTACAACTACCACGCCCGCATCACGGACCCCACCGTCTTCACCCGGTCGTTCACCGTGACGGTGGCAGAGCGCAAATACACCGAAGCCGATGCGCCCCGGGCCGTGGTGTATGCCGTGCGTGACGCCAAGCACGCCGGCAAGGAAAAGATCAGGGAGCCCGCCGACGAACGGGCCTGCATCGAGTTCAACGCCGGCCATGCGCACCTGCCCAACGAGAACACGCCCGCGCCGGCCCGCTAGCCCCGCCAACTCACGCCTCCACGCACCTGCGCTGCAGAGCGCTGCTTCTGCAGATGCAGCAGGCTGTTGCAGAGATGCTGCTTGCGCAACAGTTGCGCGCCGCAAATGGGGTCGGCCTGGTGCTGCATCCCGTGCAAGCCGGCTGCCGCTGCTTGGTACGGAATTTGCGCACCGCACGATCAATTCGATTCATCCTGCGTGGAGATTGACATGACGTTCTCGACACTTCGGCTATCCCTGTCCGTACGCCGCACCGCCTCGGCCTGCCTGCTGGGTGCAGGCTTGATGGGTACCGTCCAGGCCCACCACGCCTTCTCGGCCGAGTTCGATGCCGACAAGCCGCTGGAGCTCTCCGGCACCGTCACCAAGGCCAAATGGGTGAATCCGCACAGCTGGCTCTATTTCGATGTGAAGAGTGCCGACGGCACGGTCACGAACTGGGGCGTCGAGTTCGGCGCGCCCTTTGCGCTGCAGGAGCGCGGCCTCACCAAGGCCGTGCTGCCCGTCGGCACCGAGATCAAGGTCAAGGGCTACCGGGCCAAGAATGGCGGGCCGTTCGGCTACGCCGTGACGGTGAGTCTGGCCGATGGTCGCAGCTTCCGCGTGGGCGGCGCACAGGATGCACCGGCCCCCGCTGCATCGGCTGCCCGACCCTGAGCCTCGACCCGCCGCGTCGGCGCATCCGGCCACCGTTCCCTGCACATCCCTCTCACGCATGACAATTCCCCATCGGGCCTTGAGCCTCGGCCTGGCCCTGCTGGCTGCGCTTGCCGCGCTGCCGCTTGCTGCGAATGCCGCGCCGCCGACCAAGGCTAGGCCGGCCCAGGCCGGCGCCATCCCGCGCCTGGCCAATGGCAGGCCGGACTTCTCCGGCATCTGGCAGACCACCAGCGCGGCCGACTTTGACCTGGAGCCCCACGGCGGGCGCAAGGACGGCCCGCCGGGCCCCGGCGTCGTCGATGGGGGCGAGATCCCCTACCTGCCCAAGGCGCTGGCGCAACGGCAGAAGAACTTCGACAACCGTCTGGCCGAGGACCCGCGCCTGAAGTGCTACACGCTGGGCGTGCCGCGGGGCATCTACTACCCCGAGCCTTTCCAGATCTTCCAGAGCCCGCGAGACCTGACCATCCTGCATCAGTTCGGACACTCGGTGCGCACCATTCACACCAACGGCACCCAGCACCCCGACAACCCCAATGACTGGTGGCTGGGCGACTCGCGTGGCGCATGGGATGGCGACACGCTGGTGGTGGACGTGCGCCACTTCAACGACGAGACCTGGCTGGACCGCGCCGGCAATTTCCACAGCGATGCGCTGCATGTGGTGGAGCGCTGGAAGTTCCTGGATGGCAACACCGTCGAGTACCAGGCCAAGCTGGAGGACCCGCAGGTCTTCAGCCGACCCTGGAGCCTGAGCGTGCTGCTGCACCGCCACCGCGAGAAGAACTTCCAGCTCATTGAAAACTACTGCCAGACGCTTGACTACGATGCCTACTACCCGCCCCGACCTGCGGCTGCAGCCCCTGCGCCCCGTTGACGTGAGCGCCGTTCGGCACGGGCTGCGCCTTGCCGGCTGGCTGGCGGGCAGTGTGCTCGCCACGGCCGCTCTGGCCCAGCAGATCACACCTCCAGGCACATCGCCCGTGCCGGTTGGCGGCGGCGGTGGTGGCGGCATTTCCCTGGAGAAATCTTTCCCCGCCATCCTGGAAGGCAAGTGGACCGGCCCACGCCTGGCCGACGGCCAGCCCAACGTCGAGGGGCATTGGTCCAACACCATCGCCAATCACAACAACTGGACCGACCCGCAGGGCGGCATCCCGGGCGACCCGGCCACCCGAGGCCGGCCGCAGCGCCCCCGCAACGAGCGCGCGCCCAGCCGCGTCACCGACCCGGCCGACGGGCTGCTGCCCTTCCAGCCCTGGGCCAAGGCCGCGCAGGAGGACTTCCTCGCCAACTTCCACAACCCGGTCAAGCCGCAGTATGTGGAGCCGCTGGCGCGCTGCGCGCCGGCCGGCGTGCCCAAGTCGCTGATCTGGCATGGCTACGAGATCCGTCAGTACCCGGGCTACGTCGTGTTCTTCTTCAACTCGGGCACGCGCGTCATCCACCTCGACGGCAAGCCGCACCTGTCTCCCAAAATCAAGCTCTGGAACGCCGACTCGCGCGGCCGCTGGGAAGGCAACACGCTGGTGGTCGACGTGACCAACAACAACGGCAAGGCCCTGCTCGGCCGCACAGGCGAGTTCATCAGCGAGGATGCCCACATCGAGGAGCGCTACGTCTTCGAAAACGGTGGAAAGCGCTACAACTACGTTGCTCGCGTCACCGATCCCACTGTCTTCACCCAGCCCTGGACGGCCACCATCCCGGCGCGGCGCTGGACGGCCGATGACAAGCCCAACGGCTGGCACTTCGAAGTGCACCTGGCCAAGCACGACGGCAAAGAAAAGATCCTGGAGCGCGAAGAGCGCATCTGCCACGAGAACAACGGCGGCTTCGGCAACGTGGCGGCGCCCTCTCCATGAGCGCGTGGCTGACATGGGCCGAGGCGGCCGAGGCGACGTGGCTGGGCCAGCACATTGCCGAGTCCACGGTGGTGTTTCCGACCCTGGAGGGTGTGCATCTCCTCGGGCTGGCGCTGTCGGTCGGCCTCATCGCGTTGACCGACCTGCGCCTGCTCGGCTGGCTGCTGCGTGACCTACCGGCGGCTGCCGTGCATCGCCAGCTGCGGCCCTGGGTGTTGTCCGGTTTCGCGCTGGTGTTCGGCTCCGGGCTGCTGCTGTTCTTCGCCGAGGCGGTCACGCTGATCAACAGCCCGGCCTTCCCGTTCAAGCTGCTGTTCATCGCGCTGGCGGGCGTCAATGCGCTGTATTTCGAGCTGCGCCTGGCGCAGCGGCTGCCCGGGCCGCACGACGCCATCGCGGCGCTGCCCGAGGTGTCGGTAGGCGACGCGGCGGCACGCGCCGCGCTGCCACGCGCTGTGCGTGCCGCGGCTGCGGCCTCCCTGCTGCTGTGGCTGGCCGTCGTCGTCTGCGGCCGGCTCATCCCCTACCTGCCGCACTGACTCACCATGGCGCATCGTCCCATTCCCACTTCTTCACTGCGCAGAGGCCCTCGTGTCCATCGCTGACATCCTCGATGCCCTGGGCCACAGCGCCCCTGCGCAGGCCATTGCTAAGTCCGATCACCTGGTCGGCGCTGTGCTGCAAGTCGGCCATGTGCTGGGCTTCGTGCTGCTGCTGGCCGCGCTGGTGCTGGTGAGCCTGCGCCAACTGGGCTGGGTGTTGCCGCAGGCGCCGCTCAAGACGGTACTGGCCGGCCCCTCGCGGCTGCTCTGGAGCGGCCTAGCGCTGGCGGCGCTGACGGGGGTGCTGATGTTCATCGCCAGCCCGGCGCTGTACTTCTTCAAGCCGGTGTTCCTGGTCAAGCTCGGTCTGCTGGCGCTGGCGGTGCTGCTGCAGCTGGGCGTCAGCCGCGCGGTGCTGCGTTCCGGCGCGGAGTCCGTGTCCGGCCGCAACAAGGCGCTGGTGTTGTTCTCACTGCTGCTGTGGTTCGGCGTGGGCGCTGCCGGGCGAATCATCGGTTTCGTTTGAAGGGCTCAGGCATGCGTCGTCTTGGCAAACCCGTCATCGGCATGCTCCTGGTCAGCGCGCTGCTGGCCTCGTGTGAGGGGAGCGGGCCGTTCCCGGCCGCCGCGCCGGGCAGTCCGCTACCGCTGGCTTCCATCCAGGAGTTGATGCAGGGCCTCGTGGATCCGGCCGCCGATGAACTCTGGGATGCGGTGTCCACCGAGGTCACGGCCCAGGGGGAGGTCGAGCATCGGCCCGCCGACGACGCCAGCTGGCTCAAGCTGCGCCGCCGCGCCTTGCTGGTGGCTGAAGCCGCCAACCTACTGGCCCAGCCGGGCCGCGTGGTGGTTCATGCAGGCAACGCCCTCGAGGACAGCCACGTCAAAGGCATCCTGACTGGGCCTGCAATCGAGCAGCGCATCAAGTCGGACCCCGCCGAGTTTGCTGCGCGCGCCAAGGCGCTGCAAGAGGCCGCCCGGGCCTTGCTTGGCGCCATCGACAAGCGGGACATCCAGGCTTACCTGGCGGCCGGCTCGCAACTGGACCATGCCTGCGAATCCTGTCACCAGCGCTACTGGTATCCGAACGACAAGGTGCCTGCAAACTGAGCCGCTGACTGTCGAGGCGCTACGCGCTCTTGATCTGTGAAACAGTCGGGTGCTGAATTCACAGCTCCCCAGGCGCCCCTGTCATGCAAGTCCTCAGCGTCAACACCGCCCGCGTTGAAAACTTCATCGCGACCGCCGGCGAACGCCTCGAATCGGCCATCCGCAAGCGCGCCCGCTCCGGGCCCGTCGGCGTCGGTCCGCTGGGTCTGGAGGGCGACGAGCAGGCCGACCCCAGCGTGCACGGCGGCCTGTCCAAGGCCGTCTATGCCTACCCCCAGGAGCACTACTCCTTCTGGATGACGGTGCGCGGCCAGGCCAAGGTCGAGGGTGCCCTGCAGCCCGGTGACTGCGGCGAGAACCTGACGCTGGCCGGCCTGCAGGAGAGCCAGGTCTGGATCGGCGACGTGCTGCGCTTTCCCGACTGCGAGCTCGTCGTCTCCGAGCCGCGCTACCCCTGCTTCAAGTTCAATGCCCACATGGGCTTCAACCAGGCCGCCAAGCTGATGGCCCAGAGCGGCTGGTGCGGCTTCTACTTGGCCGTGAAGCGCGAGGGCACGATTGCGGCCAGCGAGAACTTCGAATTGATCGCCGGGCCGCGTGAGGTCGGCATCGTCGAGCTGTTCAAGGCGAAGATGCGCCGGAAGGGATGAGGCGCCGGATGGCGGCGAGGCTGCGCGTCACGTCGTCATCGCTCGTGGCCCAGGAGCTGACGCTCAGGCGCATCGCCGTCCGCCCCTGCCAGACGGTCGGGCCGGCCCAGAGCGTGCCTTCCCGCTGCAGGGCAGCGATGACGCGTCGCGTCGTGTCGGCATCGCCAAAGCTCACCAGCACCTGGTTCAGTACCACCTCGTTCAGCACCGGGCAGCCCATGGCGGCCAGCTCCTCGGCGAAGCGGCGGGCATGGGCGCAGCAGCGCTCGACCAGCGCGGCCACGCCGCCGCGGCCCAGGGTGCGCAGGGCGGCCCAGACGTCCACGCCGCGGGCGCGGCGCGACAGCTCGGGCGTGTAGTCCGAGGGGTTGCGGAATTCGCTCTCGGTGGGCAGGTAGTCGGCCGTGATGGCCATCGCCGCGCGCAGGGCGTGGGCATCGCGCACCAGGGCCAGACCGCTGTCGTAGGGCACGTTCAGCCATTTGTGCGCATCGGTGGCCCAGGAGTCGGCGCCGCCCAGGCCGCGCACGAGATGGGCGTGGGCCGGGCTGGCCGCGGCCCACAGGCCGAAGGCGCCGTCCACATGCACCCAGGCGCCGTGCGCGCGCGCCGCGGCCACCAGCGGCTCGAAGGGGTCGAAGGCGCCGGTGTTCACATTGCCGGCCTGGGTGCAGAGGATGGTGGGGCCGTGCAGCGCAGGCAGGCACTCGGCGTGCATGCGGCCCTGGCCGTCCACCGGCACGCGCACCACGCGCTTGCGGCCCAGGCCCAGCATGCCGAGCGACTTCAGCAGCGTCGGGTGGGCCTCCTCGCCGATGACGACGGTGAGGGGCGGCGCGCCGAACAGGCCATCGGCCTCGACGTTCCAGCCCTCGCGCTTGAGCAGCGCATGGCGGGCCGCGGCCAGGGCCGAGAAATTGGCCATGGTGGCGCCGGTGACGAAGGCGCCGCCGGCCGTGGCGGGCAGCTGCAGCAGGTCCAGCAGCCAGTCCAGGGCCACGCTCTCGAAGGCGGCCACGCCGGGCGACGAGGCATGCAGGGCGGCGTTCTGGTCCCAGGCGGTCGTCAGCCAGTTGCTGGCGATGCTGACTGGCAGGGCCGCGCCGATGACGAAGCCGAAGAAGCGCCCGCCGTTCATGCCCAGGGTCGCCGGCGAGCCGAGCTCGTCGAGCTCGCGCAGGGTCTGCCCGGCGGGCTGGGGTGCGGCGGGCAGGGGCCGGCGCAGGGCCGACAGCGCGGCGATGGCGGCCTCGTCGGGCGCGACACGGCGCTCGGCCATCCCGTCCAGGTAGGCGATGGCCCGGCGGGCCGCGTCTTCGAGCAGGTCCTTCATGGTGGGCGATTGTGGGCTGCGTGATTCAATGCCGGCCATCCTCAAGACTGCCGACGTCCATGAACCCCTCCCCTATCGTGCTGCGCCGGCGCCACCTGCTGATGGTCGGCCTGGTGCCGGGCCTGGCGCCCGCGGCCCCGGTGTTGCAGGTCGGCCCCCGGCGCGCATTGAGGTCGCTCGCCGCGGCGGCGCGCCAGGCGCGCGACGGCATGCTCGTCGAGGTCGACGCGGGGGACTACCTAGCCGACGTCGCCAGCTGGCCGCAGCACGGGCTGAGGCTGCGCGCCGTCGGCGGCCGCGTGCGGCTGACCGCCCATGGCGCCCATGCCCAGGGCAAGGGTATTTTTGTGACCTCGGGCCGCGGCCAGCACATCGAAGGCTTCGATTTCATCGGCGCTACGGTGCCCGACCGCAACGGCGCCGGCATCCGCGTTGAGGCCGGCTCGCTGACGCTAGTGGACTGCGGCTTCGTCGACAACGAGAACGGCCTGATGACCGCCAATGACGAGAGCATCGAGCTCGATATCGTCGATTGCGACTTCGGCCCCATCGCTGCGCGCGAGGGCAAGACCCACAACCTCTATGTCGGCGCCATCAAGCGCCTGGCGGTGACGGGCAGCTATTTCCATCACGGCCAGCTCGGCCATCTGCTGAAGAGCCGCGCGGCGCTGAATCACATCCTCTACAACCGCCTCAGCGACGAGATCGGCGGCCGTGCGAGCTACGAGCTGGAGTTCCCCAACGGCGGCGTCGCCGTCGTCATGGGCAATCTCATCATGCAGAGCTCAACGACGGAGAACCCGCATCTGATCTCATTCGGCGCGGAGGGTGCGACGTGGGGCAGGCAGGCCCTCTACCTCGTCCACAACACCCTGGTGGACCAGCTGCCCAGTGGTGGCATCTGGCTGCGCGTGACGCCGCCGCAGGCCGAGGTGGTGCTGGCCAACAACCTGCTTGTAGGCGGCCCAAAGCTGGCCGCTGAGGGACATTGGACACGCCGCGCCAACTTCGCCGCTGACTGGGACGAGTTCGTGCGCGCGGCGCGCGACGACTTCAGGCTCAAACCGGAGTCATCCCTGCGCGGCAAGGCGGTCGACATGGGCGAGGCCGAGGGACTGAAGCTCATGCCGACACGCGAATACCGCCATCCGCACGCGACCGTGGCGCTGAGCGGGGCAGCGCGCCACCCGGGCGCTTTCCAGACTTAGGCCGCGCGGACCGTCGGGTAGTCCGTATAGCCCTCGGCACCGCCGCCATAGAAGCTCTCCTTCTGCGGCGCGGCCCAGGGCAGGTTGTCGCGGATGCGCTCGACGAGGTCGGGGTTGCTGATGAAGGGCCGGCCGATGGCCACCGCATCGGCCTTGCCGCTGGCGATGGCATCCAGGGCCATGCTGCGGTCATAGCCGTTGTTGGCGATATAGGGGCCGTTGAAGCGGCGGCGCAGCTCGGCGTAGTCGAAGGGGGCGATGTCGCGCGCACCACCGGTGGCGCCTTCCACCACTTCCAGGAAGGCCAGCTTCAAGGGCGCGAGCTGCTCGGCCACGTAGTTGAAGAGGGCCTGCGGGTTGCTGTCCTGGCCGATGTCGTTGCTCGGCGTGACGGGCGACAGGCGCAGGGCCGTGCGGCCGGCGCCGATGGTGGCGGCAATGGCCGTCATGACCTCGATCAGCAGGCGGGCGCGGTTCTCGATGCTGCCGCCGTATTCGTCGTTGCGATCGTTGGCGCTGTCGCGCAGGAACTGGTCGAGCAAATAGCCGTTGGCGCCGTGCACCTCGACGCCGTCGAAGCCCGCCGCGATGGCGTTCTTGGCGGCCTGCACATAGTCGGCGATCAGCTGCGGGATCTCGTGCGTGGCCAGGGCGCGGGGTGCGTCGGTGGGCACCAGCTCGCCATAGGCCGCATAGGTCTTGGTCTTGGCGGCGCGGTGGGTCGACGACACCGGCTGCTGGCCGCCCGGCTGCAGGCTGTTCACAGAGATGCGGCCCACATGCCAGAGCTGCACAACGATCTTGCCGCCCTCGGCGTGGACGGCGTCCGTCACCTGCTTCCAGGCGGCGACCTGCTCGGGCGTGTGGATGCCGGGTGTGTCGAAATAGCCTTGGCCGTCGGGGCGGATCTGGGTCGCCTCCGTGATGATGAGCCCGGCGCCGGCGCGCTGGCGGTAGTACTCGACATGCAGGTCGTGCGGGGTCTGGCGGGTCGCGCGGTTGCGCGTCAGCGGCGCCATGACGACGCGGTGGGCCAGCTGGATGTCGCCGAAGCGAACGGGGTCAAAAAGGGTAGGCATGGTGGGAAGATGGGGATAAGACGGATGCTTGCAAGTCTGTCGCCGGGCAGCTTTCCCCGTCTTGGCGGGGTTGATGGCAGATGTGTTAGCGACAATCAGGGCATGAAACGACCCCCACGCTCGCTCCGCTCGCTGCCCCCCGAGGGGGCGCGTCAGTGCCTACGGGCGGCCGGGCGCCACTGACATGCTCGCCTACCGCCACGCCTTCCATGCCGGCAATCATGCCGACGTCCTCAAGCACCTGGTGCTGACCCGCGTGCTGCGCTACATGGGTGAAAAGGACAAGCCCTACACCCTCATCGACACCCACGCCGGCGCTGGCGGCTACTCGGTCGAGGGGCGCTATGCGCAGAAGAAGGCCGAGTATTCCGAGGGCGTCGCCAAGCTCTACGACCGCAAGGACCTGCCCGCGCCGCTGGCCGACTACATGAGCCTGGTGCATGCCTTCAACCCAGACGGCCAGCTGCGCCAGTACCCGGGCTCGCCGGCGATCGCCAACTTCCTGCTGCGCGAGACCGACCGCCTGCGCGTCTACGAGCTGCATTCGACCGACCACCGCATCCTGACCAGCTACCTGGAGGCCCGGCCCAACACCCAGGTCAGCGACCGCGACGGCTTCTCCGCCATCAAGGCCGAGCTGCCTTCGCCGACGCGCCGTGCGGCCCTGCTGATGGACCCGTCCTACGAGATCAAGACCGACTACGCCAAGGTGCTGTCCGCCCTGCGCGAGGCGCTGGAGCGCGCCGCCGACACGGTCGTCATGGTCTGGTATCCGCAGCTGCAGCTGCTCGAGTCCACCCAGCTTGCCCAGCGCCTGAAGGCCAGCGCCGATGCCGCCGCCAAGAAGGGTTGGTTGCATGTGCGCCTGACCGTGGCCCAGGCCGACGAACGCGGCTTCGGCATGATGGGCAGCGGCATGTTTGTCGCCAACCCGCCGTTCACGCTGCACGACGAGCTGGCGGAGTGCCTGCCCCTGCTGGTCGAGCGCCTGGGGCAGTACGACGGCGCGAACTATGTGCTGGAGCAGAAGGCGGTATGACGGAGAGCAAGCCGGTCACCATGGAGCAGATCGCCGCTCTCGCCGGCGTCTCCACGATCACCGTCTCGCGTGCCCTGCGCGACAGCCCCTCGGTCACGCCGGCCACGCGCGAGCGCATCAAGACCCTGGCCGAGGCAGCCGGCTACCGCTTCAACCACCATGCGCGCAATCTGCGCCTGCGCCGCAGCCATATGGTGGCCGTCATGCTGGAGATGCAGCCCGACACCGACCGGCCCATGACCGACGCCTACCCGCTGCAATTGCTGGGCGGCATTACCCAGGAGTTGACCTCGCGTGGCTACAGCGTGCTGCTGTCGGCCCTGCAGAGCCCCGGCCAGGGCATGGCGGCCTCGGCCGACGGCCTCATCCTGCTCGGCCAGGGCGCCAACGGCTCGGCGGTCAAGTCGGCTGCGGCCATGGGCCTGCCCATGGTGGTCTGGGGCGCCGAGCATGGCCGCAGCGACTCGGTCGTCGTCGGCGGCGATAACGCCCATGGCGGCGCCTGCGCGGCCGAACGCATGATCGCCCTGCAGCGTCGCGAGCTGCTTTTCCTCGGCGACCTGCGCCATGCCGAGATCCGTGACCGCCAGCAGGGCTTTGCCAAGGCCTTGAAGAAGGCTGGCCTCAAATGCCAGACGCTGACGCCAGCGGCCTTCACCTTCGGCGCCGGCTTCACGGCCGTCCAGGCGCATCTGGCGAATCTGGGCCGAGGCGCCAAGCCCCCCGACGGCCTGTTCGCCGCCAGCGACCTGCTGGCCATGGGCGCGGTGCGCGCCTTCACGGATGCCGGCCTGGCGGTGCCCGAGGCCGTCTCGGTGATCGGCTATGACGACTCGCCCGCCGCCCAGAGCTTCGCGCCGCCGCTGACCAGCGTGCGCCAGGACTGGCACCACGGCGGCGTGCTGCTGGCGCGCAAGGTGCTGGACCTCATCGGCGGCCAGGCGGCCGCCAGCGAGATCATGCCGACCGAACTCGTCGTTCGGGCGACTTAGTCGAGCACGACCTCGGTCCGGATCAGGCCGGCGCGCTCGGCGCTGGCCGACAGCGCCAGGCGCGTGCCCACCGGCGCGCGCACCACCCATTCGGCCACGGCGCGGTCGCCTGTCGGCTGCTTGTTGGGCAGGAAAGCCAATTGACTCTGCTTGGGCGCGTGGCCCTCGAGCTGCGGGCCTTCCATGCGTTCCTTGCCGTTGACGAGGCTGATGGCCGGGTCGCCGCTGGGCATGTGGATCTCGAACATGACGCCGCGCACGGTCTTGCGCTCCAGCGCGCGCTGGGTCACATAGGCCGGCAAATAGCCCGCGTTGGCCACGGCCATGCGCACCCGCCACATGTCGGGGCCCAGCGCCCGCACCTCGGTGCGGATCAGCTCCAGCTTGGGCAGGCTCATGGCGATCTGCGTCATCCAGGCCGGGAAGCGGGCGGCCTCGCGCTCGCGCAGGGCGGGCGGCGGGTTGCGCCAGTAGTTCATCTTGTCCCAGCCGCCGATCTCGACGGCGCCGAGCTGGGGATGCTGGAAGGGCGTCCAGTCGACATGGGCCTGGCCGCCGCATTTCTCGTCGCTCCACTTCAGCAGCTTCAGGTCGTCCTCGACGGGATGCTGGCGGTACCAGTCGATGAACTTCTCGACCTCGATGCCGGCTTCCTTGCTGGGCGACCACAGCTCGACGACCCAGAACAGCGCGCCCAGGTGCTCGTAGACCCAGTCCTGGGTGCCGGTGATGACGTCCTTGGGGTGGTAGCGGAAGTCCTCGTAGATGCTGACGGCCGGGTAGCCGGTGTGCTTCTCGCCCAGGGCGGAGAAGTTCTGGAACAGCCACAGGTCCTCGGGCGTCATGTCCTTGTCGCTGCGCGTGCCGCAGGGGCGCAGGATGACGCCGCTGTGGGTGTGATAGCTGATGGCCGCGCCGATGTTGGGATGCTGGGTGATGAAGTCCACCATGGCCCTCACCTCGGGCTCGCTGGTCGGGTAGGGGCCGGCGCCCAGCTGCTCGAACTCCTGGCGCCATTCGCCGGGGAAGTTGCGATTCAGGTCCAGGCCTTCGCGGTCGGGGTTGATCTTGACCGTCAGCCCGTCGTGGTTCTTGATGAAGCCCTCGGGAATGAGGCGGTAGTACTCGCCGCCTTGCTCGCCGGGCTCCCGCGCGACCATCAGGCGCGGGTCGGCGGGGTGCTTTTTGTAGCCGCCGTGGGGGTCGGGCACGCGCATGGTCAGGATGCGGCCGTCGCCGTCCACGTCCTCCAGGGTCAGGCCGTCGACGGGCTCCTCGGTGTACGGGTAGGGCCGGGTCGAGCTGCGGATGTGGCGCGGGCGGTCGGCCAGGGCCAGCTCGGCGCCGTCCGGGTTCAGGCGCGGGACGATGTAGAGGGTGCGCGTGTCCAGCAGGCGGTTGATCTGCTGGGCCTCGGACGAGGTGCCGCCGTGCATGCTCAGCAGCTGGTGCACGTAGTAGAGGCAGGTGGTGGAGGCCGTCAGCTCGGCGGCGTGGATGTTGCCGTCGATCCACATCGCCGGCTTGTCGATGTCCATGCCGCTGGCGAGATTGGTGATGACGATGACCCAGATGTCGCGGCCCTCGTAGCTCTTGCCGATGGAGCGCACCGACACCAGGTTGGGTCGGGCCTCGGCATAGGCGAACAGTAGGGCCGTCAGCTCGTCATGGCGGTAGAAATGGTCGAAGCGGGGTGAGGGCAGGGCAGTGGGCATGGCGGCGTCGTGTCTCTTGTACGGCCCCGGAACCGGGGACCGATGGAATGCCGCGGATTGTCTGAAGCCGGCCCGCGCGCACGCCCAAGGGTTTGCCCTTCATTGACCTTTGAACAGGGCCTGGAACTGGCGCGACACCGGCAGCTTCTCGTCGCGGCCACGCAGGGTCACGACCATACTGCCTTCGTCCACGCGGATGGCCCGTGCGATGCAGCGGCTGTTGACGAGGACGCTGCGGTGGATCTGCCAGAACTGGTCGGGGTCGAGCTGGGTAAGCAGCTCGCGCAGCGGCGTGCGGATCAGCGCATCGCCGCCCTGGTGGACGACCCGGGTGTAGCGCTGGTCGGCCTCGAAATAGATGATCTCCTCGGGCGGGATCAGATGCACCTCGCGGCCCACGCTGGCCTGGATGGGGCGTGTGGCCGGCTTGGCCTGGGGCAGGCTGGCCAGCAAGCGGTGCAGGGCCGTGGTGTCGGGCGCGGGTTGGGCGAGGCGCGTGCGCAGCCGGGCCAGGGCCTGGGCCAGGCGCTCGTCGTCGACGGGCTTGAGTACATAGTCGACCGCACCGGCATCGAAGGCGGCGAGGGCGTGGTCGTCATAGGCCGTCACGAAGACGATCAGCGGCGGCGTGGCCAGGGCCGACAGCCGGCGGCCGACCTCCAGGCCGGTGAGGCCCGGCATGCGGATGTCGAGGAAGGCGATGGCCGGCTCATGGGCCAGGCAGTCGTCCCAGGCTTCGATGCCGTTGCTGCTGGCGGCGACGATGTCCAGCTCGGGCCAGAGGCGGGTGAGGGCGGCGCGCAGCTGCTCGCGGGGGGCTTCCTCGTCGTCGGCGATCAGGGCGGTCGGTCTCATGGCAAGGGCAGGGTCAGGGTGGCGGTGCAGCCCGGCATGGCGTCGGCCAGGGTCAGCGTGGCTTGGGGAATGGCGCTCAGCAGGCGGCGGCGCGTGTTGGACAGGCCCACACCCTCGGCCCAGCCCGGCGTGAGGCCGGGGCCGTCGTCGGTGATGCTCAGCAGCAGGCGGTCGGCCTGCCGGCGGGCCGCAATGCCCAGATGGCCGCCGCGCAGCTGGGGTTCGATGCCGTGGGCGATGGCGTTCTCCACCAGGGTCAGCACGATGCCGGGTGGCAGTTCAGCGTGGACGTCGGTCGGCACGTCGATGGTGAAGGCCAGCCGGGCACCCAGCCGCGCCTGCATGATGGCGAGGTAGCGCCTGACCATCTCGATCTCGTCGTCCAGCGGCTGCAGCTCGCGCTCGAACATGGGCAGGGTGGCGCGCAAGTACGCCGTGAAGTCGCGCAGCAGCGGCGCGGCGCGAGCGTCGCCGGTGTCCACCCAGTGCTGCAGCGAGGCCAGGGTATTGAACAGGAAGTGGGGCTGGATCTGCGCGGCGGCGAGGCGGGCGGACAGGCGCAGCGCGGCCTCCTGGTCGGCCAATTCGCGCAGCTTCGCCTCGATCTGCTGCACGCGGAACACGGTCAGCATCCACCAGGCGCTCAGCACTCCGGTCATCGCTGCGACGACTGTGACGTTTTGGCTCAGCACCCAGTCCTGCTGGCCGCGCTTGATCAGCACCGCGCTGGTCGCCAGCAGGGCCAGGGCCGTACCGTAGCAGTACAGGTTGAGCCGGGCCCGCGTCGGCCGGCGCCAAAGCGAGCGCGCGATCTGCAGCGCTGTGGCCGCCAGTGCGCACCACAGCAGCCACCACGTCAGCTGCCTGCCCCAACCCGCGCCGTGCCGGATGGCCAGCATGGCCGGTAGCAGCACCAGCAGGTTGATGGCCACATAGCTGTCCACGGCCACCGGCCAGGGCTGCATGCCGCCCCTGGCCATTTCCTCGGGCGAGAAGACGCGCATCGGGCCGGGATAGAACCACTGACGGCAGTGCAGAGCGTTGAACAGGGAAGCCATGGCGGGCGAGTCTAGGGTGACGACCCGGACCGAGTGGCCGGTGTGCGGCGAATGGCAGGCCGGGAGGTTTGAATGGTTTATTCGACCGATCGGTCGGGAAAAGTGCAGAATGCCGCATGCCTTCCTGGACCTCCCTCGATCTGCAGCGCCGCGACGACGGTGTGGCCGTGCTGACCATGAACCGGCCGGCCGTGTTCAACGCCTTCGACGAGACCCTGATCGCCGAGCTGGACGCGGCCTTTGCCGAGCTCGGCGGCGACGCCGGCGTGCGCGTCATCGTGCTGGCCGGCGCCGGCAAGCATTTCAGCGCCGGCGCCGACCTCCAGTGGATGCAGCGCGCCGCCGCCGCCTCGCAGGATGACAACCTGGCCGACGCGCGCCGCTTCTCGGCCATGCTGGCGCGCATTGCCGAATGTCCCAAACCGACGATCGCGCGCGTGCAGGGTGCGGCCCTGGGCGGCGGTGTCGGCCTGGTCTGCGCTTGCGACATGGCCGTCGCCTCCGAGGTGGCGAGCTTCTCGGTCAGCGAGGCCCGCATGGGCATCCTGCCCGCCGTCATCGGCCCGCATCTCGTCAATGCCGTGGGTTTGCGCGCGGCGCGACGGCTGGCGCTGACGGCCGCCCGCATCGGTGCCGACGAGGCCTTGCGCGTCGGCTTGGTCCAGCACGTCGCGATGGCCGATGCGCTTGACATGGCCGTGAATCTCGTCGTGTCCGACCTGCTGGCCTGTGGCCCCGCCGCCCAGGCCGAGATCAAGCAGCTCTATGCCCGCCTCGCGCCCGGCCCACAAGGTCTGAAGGATTGGGCCGAGGTGCGAGAACTGACCGCCCAGACCATCGCTCGCGTGCGCACCACGCCCGAGGCCCGCGAAGGCTTCGCCGCCTTCCTCGGCAAGCGCAAGCCCAACTGGACATCGAAAGCATGACTTCGCTGAACGACTCCCGCATCCTCGTCGTCGGTGCCGGCCTGATGGGCGCGGGCATCGCGCAAGTGGCCGCCCAGGCCGGCCACCAGGTCGCCCTCTTCGACGCCCGCGCCGGTGCCGCCGAGACCGCCAAGAGCAAGCTGTCCGGCACGCTCGAAGGCCTGGTCGCCAAGGGCAAGTTGGGCGCCGATGCGGCCCAGGCAGCGCTGGCGCGCATCACGCCGGTGCAGGCCTTGACGACGGCCGATCTGGTCATCGAGGCCATCGTCGAGAACCTCGACATCAAGCGCGCGCTGTTCGTCGAGCTCGAGGCCCTGCTGCCCGCCGATGCCGTCATCGCCACCAACACCTCGTCCATCTCGGTGACGGCGCTGGCACGCGGCATGCAGAAGCCGGAGCGGCTGGTGGGCATGCACTTCTTCAACCCGGTGCCGCTGATGAAGCTGGTGGAGGTGGTGTCGGGCCTGGGCACCGCGCCCGAGGTGGCGCAGGCTGTCTTCGAGCTGGCCGGCCGCTGGGGCAAGACGGCGGTGCACACCCGCTCCACGCCCGGCTTCATCGTCAACCGCATCGCCCGGCCCTATTACGCCGAGACGCTGATGCTGCTGCAGGACCGCGCCGCCGAGCCCGAGCTGATCGACGCGGTTCTCCGCGCCGCGGGCTTTCGCATGGGCCCCTGCGAGCTGATGGACCTGATCGGCCACGACACCAATTTCGCAGTGACCAACTCGGTCTTCGCGGCCAACTTCTTCGACCGCCGCTTCACGCCTTCGCTGGTGCAGCAGGAGCTGGTCGATGCCGGCTTCCTGGGCCGCAAGAGCGGGCGCGGCTTCTACCGCTACCCCGAGGGCGCGCCGGCCCTGCCTGCCGTCAGCATCGCGCTGCCCCATGCGTCCCGCGTGGTCGTGCATGGCCGTGGCGCGCTGGCCGAGCGCTTTGCCTCGAACGTGCCCGAGGCCGTGCGCGCCCTGGACAGCGACTGGGTGGGCCTGGAGATCGATGGCCGCCAGCTGCGCTTGACCGATGGCCGCCGCGCCCGCGATTTTGGCGTCGGCGTGGCCGTCTTCGACCTGCCGCTGGCGCCCAGCGGCGACATCGCCTTTGCCGGTGATGCCCACACCGCCAGATGGCTGACCCGCCTGGGCCTGGTGCCGCGCGCCATGGCCGACCTGCCCGGCCTCGTCGTGGCGCGCACCATCGCGATGCTGATCAACGAGGCCGCCGATGCCGTCGCCCAGGGCGTCTGCGACGAAGACGGCGCCGATGCGGCCATGAAGCTGGGCGTCAACTACCCGGCTGGCCCCTTCGAATGGCTGGCCTTCTGGGGTGCTGCGCCCGTCGTCGCGCTGCTGGACCGACTCGATCAACACTACCGGGGCGAACGTTATCGCGTCAGCCCGTATCTCCGATGAGCACACAAGCCTTCATCTGCGACGCCGTTCGCACGCCCTTCGGCCGTTACGGCGGCGCCCTGTCCTCCATCCGCACCGACGATCTCGGCGCTCTGCCCATCAAGGCGCTGATGGCGCGCAATGCCAATGTCGACTGGGCCCAGGTGGCCGACGTCCTCTATGGCTGCGCCAACCAGGCCGGCGAGGACAACCGCAACGTCGCCCGCATGGCGGCTCTGTTGGCCGGCCTGCCGGTGGATGTGCCCGGCAGCACCATCAACCGCCTGTGCGGTTCAGGCCTGGATGCCGTCGGCACGGCGGCCCGCGCCATCCGCGCTGGCGAGGCCGGGCTGATCATCGCCGGCGGCGTCGAGAGCATGAGCCGCGCGCCCTTCGTCATGCCCAAGGCAGAGAGCGCCTTCAGCCGCAGCAACGCGGTCTATGACACCACCATCGGCTGGCGCTTCGTCAACAAGCTGATGAAGGCCCAGTACGGTGTCGACTCCATGCCCGAGACGGCCGAGAACGTCGCCGGCGATTTCGGCATCGAGCGTGAAGCCCAGGACCGCATGGCCCTGGCCTCGCAGATGAAGGCCATCGCGGCCCAGCAGCGCGGCTTCTTCGAGCGCGAGATCGTGCCCGTCGAGGTGCCGCAGAAGAAGGGTGACCCGGTTCGCGTGCTGCTGGACGAGCATCCCCGCGGGACCAGCCTCGAGGCCCTGGCCAAGCTCAAGGGCGTGGTCAAGCCCGAGGGCTCGGTGACGGCCGGCAATGCCAGCGGCGTCAACGACGGCGCCTGTGCCCTGCTGCTGGCCAGCGAGGCGGAGGCCGCGCGTCACGGACTGAAGCCCCGGGCCCGCGTCGTCGGCATGGCCACGGCCGGCGTGGCACCGCGCATCATGGGCATCGGCCCGGCGCCGGCCACGCGCAAGGTGCTGGCGCTGACCGGCCTGACACTGGCACAGATGGATGTCATCGAGCTGAACGAGGCTTTCGCGGCCCAAGGCCTGGCCGTACTCCGCGACCTGGGCCTGGCTGATGACGATGCCCGCGTGAACCCGAATGGCGGTGCGATCGCGCTGGGTCATCCGCTGGGCGCCAGCGGCGCGCGGCTGGTGACGACGGCGATCAACCAGCTCGAAGTGACGGGCGGCCGCTATGCGCTGTGCACGATGTGCATTGGCGTCGGGCAGGGGATCGCGCTCGTGATTGAGCGCGTCTGAGGCGGCCTTCTGCTACTCGAAGAACAACCGGCTGATGCCCTTCAGGCTGACGAGGTTGCCCGGGTTGCTGGTCTCGTTGAGGACGCCGCTCATGCGGGCCAGCAGGCGCGGGCTCTTCTTGGCGCGCCAGATCAGCAGGTCGGCCAGCCAGGGATGGGCATTCACGCGGTTGGCGCGTTCGTAGAGGTCGAACTTGGGCTTGAGCGCCGTCAGCCCGGCTTCGTAGGCGGCCCGGGCCGCAGCGTCATCGTCCCGATGCTTGAGCAGCGCGTCGGCGGCCAGCATGCCGGTCTCCATGGCCTTGCCTATGCCTTCGCCGGTGAAGGAGTAGGTGCTGCCCGCGGCCTCGCCGGTGACGATGAGGCCGGGCCGCGTCCACCTGGCGCCGGTCAGCGTGCAGCGCAGCGGGGCGCCCTTGAGTTCGCCGACCAGTTCGCCCACACGCATCAGCTCGGCCGCCGGTGCGTACTTGGCGACGAAGGCATCGAAGATGGCGCGCAGGTTGACGTCCTTCTTCCGACCCTTGCCGTTCAGGTCTCGATGCGAGTCGGTGACGCCGACGCCGATATTGAAGTGGCCGTCCGGTGCCGGGAAGATCCAGCCATAGCCGGGCTGCACCGACTTGTCCCAGACCACCTCCAGCGCCTTGATCTTGCCGACCATCTGCGGCGCCCTCACATAGCCACGCAAGGCTACGCCGCTGGGCGTGTGGCGCTCGCACATGCCGGCGGCCGTCAGTGCCTTGGGCACCGCGCCGGTGGCGAGCACGACCCAGCGCGCCTGCACTGCCACGATCTCGTCGCCGCGCTTGAGCCTGGCGCCGACGACCCTGCCGTCGACTTCGAGCGGGGCCTCGAAGCGCGCCTGCTCGAAGCGCGCGCCGGCCTCCTGGGCGGCGCGCAGCAGCAGCGCATCCAGTTCCCTGCGCGGCAGCACCGCGAGCGAGCCGGGTACATCGATGCGGCCGCCACGCGGGCCGATGCAGCCGACATGGGTCACCGCCTGCGCACGGCGCATGACCTCGTCGAGCAGGCCCAGCCGGGCCAGCGCCTGGTGGGCGTCCGGGATCAGGCCATCGCCGCAGGTCTTGTCGCGGCCCGGCGGCTGCTGGTCGACCAGCAGCACTGACATGCCGGCGCGGGCCAGCGTGCGCGCGCAGGCGCTGCCGGCAGGGCCGGCGCCGATGATCAGGATGTCCTGGGTGGGCGAAGAGCTCGACATGGTCAGGGGGCAAAAGCGGATTCTCGCCTGCCAATGAAAAGGGCCCGCCGAAGCGGGCCCTCCAAGCTGCGGCGGACCGCTGTGTCAGAACCGATAGTTCGCCGAGACGTAGACGAAGCGAGCACGGGGGTCGTACTGGCTGATGTCGTAGCCGGCTTGGAACTGGTTGCTGACCGGGACGTAGATCGGCGGGTTTTCGTTGAACAGGTTCTTCACGCCGCCGGCGATCTTCAGGCCCTTCATGACCGTGTACGAAGCGTTCAGATCGAGCGTCATGGTGGACGGCACGTAGTTCGGCTGACCATCGACCTGACGGTTGCCCGTACGGTAGCGGGCGTAGTAGTTCTGCGCGATGCCCAGCGACCAGTCGCTGGCCACGTAAGTCACGCTGGCGCGGTGCTTCCAGCGCAGGACCACACCACCACCGTCGGCTTCCAGCACCGGCGTGCCGTCGGCTTCCACCATCGTGCCCACTTTGCGCGACAGCGTACCGCCCGGGCTCGTCTGGTCGTACTTGATGAAGTACGTGCCGTTCAGGGCGACATCGATACGGGCATCGCTCAGTTTGAATTTGCCCAGCATGTCGATGTCGACACCGCTCAGGTCGGCCTTGCCAACATTCTGGTTGACGGCAATGGTCTGGTCGACTTCATTGCTGCCGTTCAGGATGACCAGGTTCTTGTAGGCCGGGTCGCCCGCACGGAAACGGCTGACGATTTCCTGCGTGGAGGGCGCCGTGATGATGCCATCCACCTTCAGGTGCCAGTAGTCGGCACCGATGGTGACCGAGTCGCTCGGCTGCAGCACGATGCCCAGGGTCTGCTGCTTGGACTTCTCGGGCTTGAGAAGCGGGTTGCCACCGGACTTCTCGTTGACCTGAAGGTTGGGGTTGTTCGGAAAGGCCGGGTCGGTGAACTGGGCCGATGTGCCGACGGTCTGCGGCAGCCAGAGCTCCACCAGCGTCGGGGCGCGGAAGCCGGTACCCACGCCGCCGCGGAGGACGACCTGCTTGATCGGTTGGTAGCGCAGGCTGGCCTTGTAGGTATTGGCCGTGCCGACGTCGTTGAAGTGGTCGCGACGCACGGCCGCGTCAGCTTCCAGGCTCTTCAGCACGGGCACGACGAGTTCGGCGAACAGCGCATCCGTCTTGCGGCCCTTGTCCACGCCCGCTTGGGCACCGCCGAGGCCGGCGATGTCACCCGAGAACAGCGCGGCGCTGGGCAGGCTGGTGTACTTTTCATCGCGGTACTGGGCACCGACGGCGTAGCTGGCCGGACCGGCAGGCAGCTCGAACAGGTCACCCGACAGCTTGGCGTCCAGCACCTTGGACGTGGCCTTGCCGTCCAGCGTGGAGCCGGTGTACTTGGCGCTGGCGATGGCCTTGTTGAAGGCGTCGGACTGCTTCAGCGACCAGGGGTTCCAGTCGTTGCTGCTCTGCACGGCCTTGGCGTAGCCCACCTGCGAGAAGTAGCCGTCCGGCACGGTGCCGGTCAGCTTGTAGGCGCTGTCGGCATAGGCCACTTCATAGCTGTGGTTGCCGATGTCACCCCGCACGCCAATCACACCGCGGGTCTGGGTGGTGATGTCCTTGCTCGTGCGCGGGCCGAAGTCGAACACGCGGGCCGTGATGGACAGCGGCTGGCCCACCAGCGACCCGAAGCCGTTGGCGGTCAGGTAGTCGGCGGCGATCTTGTAGTTGGGGTTGGTCGGGTAGATCAGCAAGGCCGGGTCGACCTTCTGGGTCTGGAACAGGCCGTCCGTCACCAGGAAGCTGCGGCGGACGGGGCTCGGCTGGAAGCGCTGTGTCTGCTCGTTGCGGGTGTACAGCAGGTCAGCGAAGACTTCGAGGTTGTCGGTCGCGCGGAACACGCCGTTGATCGTGCCGTTGGCGGTCTTGCGCTCGGGAATCAGGCCCACGAAGGCGTTGCTGTCGAACGTGCAGAACGGCATGCCCTTGCTGCTGTTCGTCAGGTTCTTGAACATGTTGATGTCGGCGCATTTGCCCGAGGCGGCAAGCGGGTTGCCGTAGCCGGAACCGGGGCTGTTGCCGAAGCCGGGCACGCGGGTGCCTTCCTTCCAATTGCCGTTGGCGTCCACCGTGCCGGGCCTGAATGCACCTTCGATGTTGCCCTGGCCCGTGGCGCCGGCCGTGATGTAGGGAGGAACATTGCCGGTGGCCGCGAAATCACGGTCCTTGGCGAATAGCGCGTCTTCCTTCTCCATCGAAAGAGACGCGGTCACGTTGTAGCGATCCTTGCCCAGGGAGCCGATGCCGCCCACCAGAGTCGCGCGCTTGGTCTGGCCACCGCCGTCGCGGGTCGGCGTGCCGTAGGTGGCGCCGATGTCGACGCCCTGGAAGTCCTTGGTCAGGATGAAGTTGATCACGCCGGCCAGCGCTTCGGAGCCGTAAATGCTCGATGCGCCGTCCTTCAGCACTTCGATGCGCTCGACCGCAGCCATCGGGATGTTGTTCACATTGATCGAGCCGCCAGCGCCGCCCACGGCAGGCGCCAGGCGACGGCCGTTGACCAGCACCAGGGTGCGACCGCCGGAGAGGCCACGCAGCGAAACGGTCGAGCGGCCGGCGGTGGACGAGCCCGCGCCAGTGGCATTGCTCACGCCGCCGATCGAGCTGACAGCGGCCACGCTTTGCAGCAGTTCTTCCGTGTTGTGTGCGCCGCTGCGGGCGATGTCGTCACGTGTGATGACCGTCACCGGCAATGAGCCTTCGGCGTCAATCCGCTTGACGGCTGTACCGGTGATTTCGACACGCTCAAGCGTTTGCTGGGCGAGGGCCGGCAGCGCGCTGATGCTGAGGCAAGTCAGCGCTGCTGCGCTGATGGCATGGCGTTTAAACATTCGAGACTCCTGACGAGATGACTACCCCGAAGGGGCTGGTTCGGCTTGTGGCCAAGATCGTGGCTGGCACGACAAAAGAAGGGCGCAAGTGTGAAGGAAGGTATCCCGCGAGATGTTCGGGTTCCCACCTATTGAGCAACCCACTCCACAGGATGGTCGCGTCAGGGCCACCAAGAGCCTCGCGTGCATCCTCAGGCGGACGAGGCGAGCGAGCGCGTCAGATGTTGTACAGAACCGACATTTGCACCCGCAGACTAGTCAGGCAAGGCACTCAGGCAGGGGGCATGGACGGAGAAAAGCCGCCACGGGCGGACCCGGGCGGCTTTCGCGTTGCGCGGACGCGCGTTCAGAACTCGTAGCGTCCCGTGAACAGCACCGAGCGACCTTCCTGGAAGTCGGTCGGGTTCAGGTAGTTCGGGTTGACCTTGCCTGCTTCGGTTGATGTCGTTGTCGCGCGGCTGTAGTCGGCCACTTCGTTGACGCGCACGACCTTCTGGGTGTTGAAGATGTTGAACACGTCAACCTGCACCGTCAGACGACCATTGCCGAGCTTGGGCGTCCATGCGATCTGGGCATCGAGCTGGCTGGTCCAGGGCGTGCGGCCACGGCTGCCGCGCGGCACCAGCTCGGACTTGCCGGTGGTCGGATTGATGCAGTAATAGCTGGAGGCCGAGGTGTAGGCACCCGAACCACTGTGGCCATCGACGGCGTTGAAGTCAGGCACCGTGTCCGGCACGAAACCGATGCAACTGATCGGGCGACCTGACGCGATGATCAGGTTGCCACCGACGCGCCAGTCCTCGAGCACCTTGTAGGTGCCGTAGGCCTTGATGACGTGGCGGCGGTCGTTGGGCAGATAGCCCTTTGCGCCGTCGGTCAGCGAGCCGAAGTCGAAGTCCTGGGTCAGGCCGGCGTCTTCCTGCTGCAGCGTCGACTGCACATAGCCCTCGGCCGTGCCACGGCTCTTGGACCAGGTGTAGGTCGCGTTGAAGCCCCAGCGGCCGTCGAAGGGCTTGTCCAGGCTCAGCTCGAGCGCGTTGTAGGTGCGCTCGTACTTGGCCAGGTTGAAGTACTTCGCCGGGATGGTGACGGCGGTCAGGTTGCCGTCCCCATTCAGGTCCATCTTGAGGTGGGCATCGCGGCCCGGATTCATCAGGAAGCACTGCGCAAGGGTGCCGGCGTCGAAGTTCTTGTAGCCGTTGTCGTTGGCCCAGTTCTTCTGCGCGTAGGCGCCGCAGGTGTCGTCCATGCCATCGTTGATCTTGCGGCGGATGATCTTGGCGCCGGCATTCAGGCCGCGGGCGATGGATTTCTGGAAACCGAGGATGAATTCATCCTGGTTCATCGGCTTGAGCTGTGTGTCGGCCACCGTGCCGGGGTCGGGCAGCTTGCCGTCGTTGATGACCTGCGGCTTGCCGATCTGCGAGCTCATGTTCAAAGGGGCCTGCGTGCGCGGATCGCGGCCGGTAAACGAGTAGAAGCTCTGGATGAAGGTCTCGCCGCGGGTGGCCCGGATGTTGGTGTTGGACGCCACCGGGATGTAGTAGCGGCCCAGGTTGCTGAAGATCTTCAGCGAGGAGTCACCGTTGACATTCCAGGAGAAGCCCAGGCGCGGCGCGATCAGGTTGTCGGCCTTGACGAAACTGACGCCGTCGCCGTTCTTGTTGTCGAAGGACTCGCTGCGCAGGCCCCCGTAAAGAAGCCAGTTGTGGTCGACCTGCCAGCTGTCCTCGGCGTAGAAGGCCGTGTTGTTGACGTCGTAGGCGCCGCTGGTCTGCGTCGATTCGCGGCGGCGCACATATTGACCGCCCTTGGGAACGGAGTTGGGTACGCCGTTGACCGTACCGCTGGCGGAGATGAAGTAGCGGTAGTAGTAGCCGCCGGAATAGTCGGAACCGCCGCCGGCGACCGAGTTGAAGCGCTGAGCGTCATAGCCGCCGCGCAGCTGGTGGCTGCCGAGCTGCCATTCGACGTCCAGGCGACCGGCCTTGCGGGTGTCGGTATCGAACGGGGGCGCCTTGGGGTCGCGGACCGACGGGCCGGGGAAGGGCGCCGTCCAGCAGCCGATCGCCGTCAGATCGGTATCCAGTACCACCGGGCAGTCCTGTCCGGCCTTGCGGGCGCCCGTGGTGTAGGGCTGCTGGCTGCGGACCTTGCCGATCATGGCCGAGACGGTCAGGTCCTGGGTCAGCGTGCCGGTGTACTTCAGGATGTTGACGTCGGCGCCTTCGGTCTGGATGCTGTCGCCGGGAGTGCCGACGTGGGACGACGAGAATTTGTTGCCTGTGGGCGCCTTGTAGTCGGTGATCGCCGTCTTCTTCTTGTTCGTGATGCCCGTGTATTCGAGGCTGTGGTTGTCCGTGATCGCCCAGTCGAGCTTCAGCAGGCCCTTGGGCTTGTTTTCCAGCGTGTGGCTGCTGGTGTCCTGGCGGAAGATGTCCTGGGTGTCGTGGTGGGCCTCGATCATGCCGAACACGAACAGCTTGTCCTTGATGATGGGGCCGCCTGCATAGGCGATGTAGCTGAGATCGGTCTGCTTGGTGGCCGAGTTGAAGGCGGTGTAGCTGTTGGGGTGGTCGGGATCCTTGTCCACGACGTTGGGATTGTTGCTGCGCAGCGCATTGGGCTTGTAGTAGAGCGCCGCGCCGGCCTTCCACTCATTGCCGCCGCGCTTGGTCAGCACCGACACGACGCCGCCCAGCGAGCGGCCGTATTCCGCGCCATAGCCGCCGGACTTGATCTGCTGCTGCTCGACCGCGTCGAAGGGCAGGTTGGCATAGGACAGGAAGTTGCGGATGTTGGTGACGTCGAAGCCGTTGATGTAGTAGCCGTTCTCGCCCACGGACGCACCGCCGAAGGAGGCGAGGCCGCCACCGCCCAGGCCCGGGTCGCCCTTGACGGCGCCCGGCGCCAGCAGGGCCACGGCGTCGACGTTGCGGGCCACCGGGATGGTGCGCATCTGCTCGGCCGTGAACACCGTGTTGCTCTCGACGCTGCTGACGTCGATCAGCGAGCGCGAGCGGCCGGAGATCTCGATGCGCTCCAGCTCCTCGGCGGTCAGCCTGACTTCGGTGCCCGAGCCAATGGCAACGACGACCTCGCGGGTGATGCCGCCCGACGTGACCCTGTAGCGGCCCGGCGGCAGCTTGGAGAAGGTGAAGCTGCCGCTGGCCTCGGTCGTGGCCTGGCGTTGCTGGCCGGTGTCGAGATTGACGATGTTGACGACGGCGCCGGCTGTCGTGCGGCCGAACAGGGAACCCTCGGCGCTTTGCGCCTGGGCGGCACCGGCGAAGCCCAGGCTTATGGCCAGGGCAAGTGCGCTGCGGCGCAGAAGGGGGGTATGCAGGGTTGACAAGGTGGCCCTCCGTGAGCGAGTGATACAAAACCCATGACCTCCGTTGTGTGTCGGAAGTCACAAGAAGCAGGGAGGGGATGTTGTGTTCTCGGGGTGGGCCCAGCCAGCGCGTTCACCCTGGACTTGGTCCGGTGGCAACACCGGGGCAACTGCTGGTTGACAGCGTGCTCACAGACCAGTCTTCACCTTCAGCCGCCAGGCGTGCAGCAGTGGCTCGGTGTAGCCGCTGGGCTGGGCCTCGCCCTTGAAGACCAGATCCAGGGCCGCCTGCATGGCCGCGCCATCGGGGTTGGCGGCCAGCGATTGGTAGAGGGGATCACCGGCGTTCTGGCCATCGACGACCTTGGCCATGCGGCTGAAGGTCTCGCGCACCTGCTCGGCCGTCACGACGCCGTGGCGCAGCCAGTTGGCGATGTGCTGGCTCGAGATGCGCAGCGTGGCGCGGTCTTCCATCAGGCCGATGCCGTTGATGTCGGGCACCTTGGAGCAGCCCACGCCCTGGTCGATCCAGCGCACCACATAGCCGAGGATGCCCTGCACGTTGTTGTCCAGCTCCTGCTGGCGCTGCTCGGGCGTCCAGTCGGCCCGGGGAGCCACGGGGATGGTCAGCAACGCGTTCAGCAGGGCCTCGCGCTCGGCGGCCAGGTCGACCTTCTCCAGCTCCTGCTGCACGTCGGCCACGCTGACCTGGTGGTAATGCAGGGCGTGCAGGGTCGCGGCGGTGGGCGAAGGCACCCAGGCGGTGTTGGCGCCGGCCTTGGGATGGCCGATCTTCTGCTCCAGCATGGCGGCCATCAGGTCGGGCATGGCCCACATGCCCTTGCCGATCTGGGCGCGACCGCGCAGGCCGCATGCCAGGCCCGTCAGCACATTGCTGCGCTCATAGGCCTGGATCCAGCTCGAGGTCTTCATGTCCCCCTTGCGCAGCATGGGGCCGGCGCGCATGGCCGTGTGCATCTCGTCGCCGGTGCGGTCCAGGAAGCCGGTGTTGATGAAGGCGACGCGGCTGGCGGCGGCGGCGATGCAGGCCTTGAGGTTGACCGAGGTACGGCGCTCCTCGTCCATGATGCCCAGCTTGACGGTGCTGTCCGGAAGGGCCAGCAACTGCTCGACGCGGGTAAACAGCTCGGCGGCGAAGCCCACCTCGGCGGGGCCGTGCATCTTGGGCTTGACGATGTAGACGCTGCCGGTGCGCGAATTGCCGCGGCGCTTGAGGTCGTGCATGGCGATCGTCGTCGTGACGACGGCGTCCATGATGCCTTCGGGGATCTCGCTGCCGTCGTCCAGCAGGATGGCCGGGTTGCTCATCAGATGGCCGACATTGCGCACGAACATGAGGGAGCGGCCATGCAGCGCCAGCGTACCGCCGCCGGGGGCGGTGTAGACGCGGTCGGCATTGAGGCGGCGCGTAAAGCTCTTCCCGCCCTTGGCGACCTCTTCGGTCAGGGTGCCGAGCTGGATGCCCAGCCAGTTGCGATAGGCCAGCAGCTTGTCCTCGGCGTCGACGGCAGCGACGGAGTCTTCCAGGTCGAGGATGGTCGACAGCGCCGCCTCGAGCACGACATCGGCCACGCCGGCGGCATCGCTCTTGCCGATGGCCGTGGATCGGTCGATGCGGATGTCCAGGTGCAGGCCGTGGTGGACCAGCAGCACGCTGCTCGGCGCGGCGGCATCGCCCTGGTAGCCGGCAAAGGCGGCGGGGTTGCTCAGGCCGGTCGTGGCGCCGGAAGCCAGCGCGACGACGAGTTGGCCGCCTTCGACGCGGTAGCCGGTGGCTTGGGCGTGAGAGCCGGTGGCCAGCGGAGCGGCCTGGTCCAGCACCTTGCGGGCGAAGGCGATGACCTTGGCGCCGCGCACCGGGTTGTAGGCGCCGTCACGCGTGGCGCCCTCGGTCTCGGGAATGGCGTCGGTGCCGTAGAGGGCGTCGTAGAGCGAACCCCAGCGCGCGTTGGCGGCGTTCAGCGCATAGCGCGCGTTCAGAATGGGCACGACGAGCTGGGGGCCGGCCTGCAGGGCCAGCTCGGCGTCGACGTTGGCCGTCGTCGCTTGCACCTGGGCCGGCGGTTCGACGAGGTAGCCGATGCGCTGCAGAAAGGTCCGGTAGGCCGGCATGTCGGCGATGGGACCCGGATGGGCCTCGTGCCAGGCGTCAAGCTCGGACTGCAGGCGGTCGCGCTCGGCCAGCAGGGCGCGGTTCATGGGGGCGAGCTCATGGGCCAGCTTGCTGAAGCCGGCCCAGAAGGTGTCGGCGGCGATGCCGGTGCCGGGTAGCACCTCGGTGTCGATGAAACGGGCCAGGTCGGCATCGACCTGCAGGCGGTGGAGGGTGGTGCGGGGCATGGCGGACGACTCCTGCAAGGGGCAACAACGGATGTTGTGAATCTAGCCGCCCCGCGTGCCGCCATTCGCTGCGAGGGACGCCATTCATCTGTGACAAAAACGCAAAGATCTATCGTGAAACCGCGGTTTTTGCGTCGGCGGACCAGCACAATCCGGCATGGACAAGCTCAAGCAGATCGAGTCATTCGTCCTCGTCGCTGCCAAGGGCAGCCTGACGGCGGCTGCCCAGTCCGAGGGCGTGGCGCCGGCCGTCATGGGCCGGCGGCTGGATGCGCTGGAGGCCCGCCTGGGCGTCAAGCTGATGCTGCGCACGACACGGCGGCTGACGCTGACGCCCGAGGGCCAGGCTTTTCTCGAGGACTGCCAGCGCCTCATTGCCGCGTTGGCCGACGCCGAGGCCGCGGTGAGCGCGGGTGGCTTGAAAGCCAGCGGCCATCTGCGCGTGACGGCACCGGCGGGCTTTGGCCGCCGTCATGTCGCGCCGTTGGTGCCGGGCTTCCTGGCCGAGCATGCCGACCTCAGCCTGTCGCTCAACTTGAGCGACCGCGTCGTCGACATCGTCCACGAGGGCTTCGACTGCGCGGTGCGCGTCGGCGACCTGCCGGATTCCAGCCTCGTCAGCACGCGGCTGGCCGACAACCGGCGCCTGTGCGTCGCGGCGCCTGCCTATCTGAAGCGGGCCGGCACGCCCAAGCACCCCGACGAACTCGGCCGCCATGCCTGCCTGACCTTGAGCTCCGAGGCCAGCCAGACCCGCGGCTGGGCCTTCCAGGTCGACGGTGCCGTGCAGCATTTGCGGCCTGTGGGCAGATTGGATTGCAGCGATGGCCAGGTCCTGCACGACTGGTGCGTCGAAGGCCTCGGCATCGCCTGGCGCAGCACCTGGGAGGTCGAGGCCGACCTGGCGGCAGGCCGCCTGGTCAGCGTGCTGGACGAGTTTGCGGCGCCGCCCAATGGCATCTACGCCATCCTTCCGCAGTCCCGCCACCTGCCGCTGCGCACGCGGCTGTGGGTTGAGCATCTGCGCGCCCACTACGGGCGCGCCGAATACTGGCGCTCCTGAGTTTGCGGGCCGAGCGCCGGGCCGCGCCCAAGCCGTCCGACCGACCAGGCACGCCCGCGTCCAGCAGGGCGAGACTGGGTGAGGGGTTTCAATCGCCCAGCTGCACTTTCGCGCGCTTGCCCGCCCAGGCCTCGAACTTGCCGCCGTAGGCCTCCTCGATGCGGTTGCGCTTGACCTTGAAGGTCGGCGTGATGAAGCCGTTGTCGACCGTCCAGGGCGTCTTGATCAGCACCAGCGTGTCCAACTGTTCATGCGGGTCCAGACGCGCATTGACGTCGTCCAGGTGCTTGCTCAGCTCGGCCATCAGCGCGGTGCGCTCGGCTTCGGAACTGGCGCGCTGCACGCCCTGCGGCGACAGCATGGCGATGCCCAGGGGTTGGCCCATGTTGGCGCCGGCCACGCAGCAGGCCTCGATGTTGGGGTTCATGCCCAGCTTGTCTTCAATCGGTGCGGGCGCGACGTATTTGCCCTTGCTGGTCTTGAACAGGTCCTTCACGCGGCCAGTGATGCGCACGCAGCCGTCGGCGTCCTGGGTCACCTTGTCGCCGGTGTGCAGCCAGCCGTCGGGCGTCAGCGCCTCGGCGGTCAGGCCCGGCTCCTTGTAGTAGCCCATCATCAGGGCCGGGCTGCGCATCTGCAGCTCGCCGCTGGCGGGGTCGATGCGGGTCTGCACGCCGGGGTAGGCGGGGCCCACGGTGCCACGCTGGTTTTTGCCGGGAATGGTGATGTGCGACAAGGCCAGGTTCTCCGTCATGCCATAGCCCTCGTTGACCGGCAGGCCGAGGTTGGCATACCACTCCAGCAGCGCCACCGGCATGGGCGCCGCGCCGCCGACGGCGATGCGGCATTGGTCCAGCCCCAGGGCCTTGAGCACCTTCTTGCGCACCAGGCCGCCGATGACGGGCAGGCGCAGCAGCTTGTTCATCTTTTGCGGCGGCATCTTGGCCTGCACGCCCTGCTGGAACTTGACCCACAGCCGCGGCACGCTGAAGAAGATGGTCGGTCGGGCGCGCTGCAGGTCGGCCGTGAAGGTGTCCAGCGACTCGGCGAACCACAGCCGCATGCCGGTCTTCAGCCAGCCATGCTCGACGAGGACGCGCTCGGCCACATGGGCCAGAGGCAGATAGGACAGCATGCGGTCCTGGGCCGTCATCGGGAAGCGCGTCAGGCCCTCGGCCACGGCCCAGGCGAAACCGCCGAAGTTGTGCATGACGCCCTTGGGATTGCCCGTCGTGCCCGAGGTGTAGATCAGCGTGCAGAGCTCTTCGGCGCCGCGCGTGACCTCGCCCTTCATGGGCTCGGTGCGGGCGCAGATGGCGTCCCAGCTCTCATAGGTCGTCCTGGCATCGTCGGGCGACAGCGCATAGCTGGCACCGGGCAAGCTGGGCAGCACGCCGGGCTTCATGCCTTCCCAGCCGTCGAGCTTGCCGACGAAGATGAATTTCGCCTCGCTGTGGGTAAGGATCTGCGTGATGGTCTCGGCCGCCAGCGTCGGGTACAGCGGCACCGAGACATAACCAGCCATCCAGATGGCGAGGTCAGTCATCAGCCACCAGGCGCAGTTCTTGGACAGCAGCGCCACCTTGGCGTCGGCGGGCCAGCCCTCGGCGGCACCCTTGGCCTTCAGGAAGGCGGCCATGCGGCGCACCTGGTCGCCGACCTGGGCCCAGGTGAAGTCCTTCACTTCGGGGCCACCCATGGGCTGGGTCAGGGCGATGGCGCTCGCGGTCGTGCGCTCCCAGTGGTAGAGACGTTGCAGGGCAAGCGTGTCGGCGGCGATCGTGGCCATGGGGGTGTCTCCTCGGACATTCTTTTTCGGGAGCCGCAAAGTTAACTGCCTGTAAAGCGGCCCCTCCTCCGGGTAAACACCTTGCGGCGTGACAGTCTGCCCAGAGGGCCTAGTGCAAGGACTCTAGAAACGCCAGTCGCAATCGGGCGCCGCCGTACCGGCCTGCAGTTGCGCGGCGATGCCGGTCAGCGGATGGGCTTCGGGCGTCAGCTCGCCCAGGTTGGGCGGCCGCGCGGCCTCGGCACGCGTCAGTGCCTCCGGCCAGGGTTCGCCCACGGCGCGCAGCGCGCAGGCCAGCTGCAGCCGGGCCGCCCATTCGGGCAGGCCTTGTGGCTCGGGCAGGCCATCGAAATAGGCGACGCGTACGCGCGTCGCCGCCAGCCATGTCGATGGCGTGTCGGCAGTGCGACCCTTGAAGAGGTCGATGCGCGTGGCCAAGTTGCGCGACTGGGCCAGCAGCGGCCGCAGCGTGTCCAGGCGGTGCTCGATATTGCGCGCCAGCTGCCGGCCGGCCTCGCCGGCGCCGGGCGCCAGCGCGACGTGGGCAAGCGTCAGCAGGCCCTCGGCGCGGCGCACGTCGCCGATCAGCGGTGCGGTGTCCAGCGCGGCCAGGGCCTGGGTGGCGAGCTGCAAGGTGGCCGCGTCGGCCCTGCCCGCGGCCAGCACGCGAGCCTCCAGCAACAGGGTGCGGCGCAGCAGGCCGGTCACCGCGTCGTCGGCACCGGCGGCCTCGGTCTCGGCCTGGGCCTTCTCGAGTTGGGCCAGCGCTGCGTCGAACTGGCCGAGCTGCTGCAGATAGACGGCCAGCAGCTGGCGCATCAGCGTGCTGGCGTGGTTGCCGGGACGGGCGATGGCATCCCAGCGGCGGATCAGCTCGTCGCTGCGCGCGGTGGCCTCGGCCACGCTCTCGCGCGCCAACCGCCAGCGCACGAAGGCCAGGTTGCGCTCCAGCACCAGGGCCGGGCGGATGCGCTCGGGCTCTTTCGGGTTCCAGAACGGCCGTGCCGCTTCCAGCGAGCGCTCGGCCTCGCGCAGCCGGCCCTCGTAGACATAAAGCACGTTCTCGTAGGTGGCGAAGCGTGCGTGCTCGAAGGGATTCTTGGCGTAGATGGCGTCGTTGGAGCGCCTGGCCAGGGCCAGTTCGCGCTCTGCGTCGGCGAAGCGGCCCAGTCGGCCATAGGCCGTCAGCAGCTGCAGGCGCAGGCCATGGGATTTCTCGCTGAGCGGCCCGTATCGCTTGTCCCAGCGCGGCAGCAGCGGCTCCAGCAGGTCGATGACGGGCTGGCCACCGGCCACGGCCGTGTGCACGCTGGCCAGCGCCACGGCGGCTTCCTCGGTGCGCTCGTCGTCCTCGCCGAAGGCCTGGCGGGCATGGGCCAGCCGCGCTTCGGCCAGTGGCGCGGAGACGTCGAAACGCTGCAGTGCGAAATAGGTCTTGCCTAGCGCGTCGAAGACGCGGTCCTTGACCTCGGGCTGGTCGTTGAAGCGGGTCGCGAGTTCCTCGCGCTTGCGGTCCAGCAGTTCGACGACGGTGGGCTGATGGCCGCCGTTCTGGTCGGGGCTGGCTGCGCTCAGCATCTCGGTGAAATAGCGCGTCACCTGGTTGGCTTCACGCGCCGAGAACTGCGCCTCGCGGCGCTGCCACAGGCTGACGGCCAGGCCCAGGCTCAAGGCCGCGATGACCAGGCCGCCACCGATGGCGACGGCGGCATTGCGCCGCGCCCAGAGGTGGGCGCGGTGGCGCCATTCCTCGGCCCGCACGCTGACCGGGCGCTGCTCCAGCCAGCGCTGCAGGTCGTCGATGAAGGCGCCGACGCTGGCATAGCGCTCGGACGGTTCCTTGCGCAGGGCCTTGGCGGCCACGGCTTCCAGATCACCGCGGGCGCGCTCGGCGTCGGGCGGGCGGCCGGGGCCCTGCTCGCGCTCCTGCGCGTCGCTGCCCGTGGTGCGGGCCAGGCGCACCGGCTCGGCATGCAGCACGGCGTGCTCGAGCTGGGTGCGGCTGCCGCCCTTGCCGCCGAAGGGCAACTGGCCGCTGGCCAGTTCGTAGAGCATGACGCCCAGCGAATAGATGTCGGCCGCGACGCCGACGGCGCCGCCGGTGATCTGCTCGGGCGCTGCATAGGCGGGCGTCAGGCGCCGGCCGGTGATCAGGGTCAGTTGGCCGTCGGCCTGCATGCCGGCATCGTTGAGCAGGCCGGCGATGCCGAAGTCCAGCAGCTTGGCGCAGCCACTCTCGTCCAGCATGACATTGCTGGGCTTGAGGTCGCGATGCACGATGAGCTGGGCATGGGCATGCTCGACGGCGCGGGCCACCTCGACGAGCAGCTTGACGCGCGCGGCCAGCGGCAGGGCGTGATCGCGCGCATGGGCGCTCAGCGTCTGGCCGGACACGTACTCCAGCACCAGGAAGGCCCGGCCATCCTGTTCGCCGGCATCGAGCAGGCGGGCGATGCCGGGATGGGTGAGGCGGCCGAGCACGGCGCGCTCGCGGGCGAAGCGGGCCGCCAGGCCAGGGCTGGCAAGGTCGTCGCGCAACAGCTTGATGGCGGCCTCGCCCTGGTAGAGGCCGTCGGCCCGCTCGGCGCGCCAGACCTGGCCCATGCCGCCTTCACCCAGCAACCGGGCCAGGCACCAGGAGCCGAAACGGTCGCCGGGTTCGGGACGCTTGTTGCCGGGCCGCTCGACCAGAGCCTCGGCCAGCTGGGCGTTGAAGGCCGTGCCGCCGACCAGCACCGTTGCATCGGGGTCGTCCGGCAGGGAGGCCAGCATGCGCGCCAGGCGCTCGGCCAGTTCGGGCGGCTCCAGCGCGGCCAGGCGTGCCTGGCGCTCGGCGGCCGGCAGGTCGGCCAGTTCGTCGAAGAGGGCCGAGACGCGCGGCCAGTCGGTGGCGTCCATGCTCAGAACTGGCCTTCCCAACGTGCGCCCGGCTTGCTGCCGCTCTCCAGCTCGCGGCGCAGGGCGTCCAGAGGATGGCTGCCCAGCCAGGTCGGGCGCAGCGCGTCGGCGCGCTTCAGCGCCTCGGCCGCCTCGGGTGTGCCGGCCAGGCTGGCCGCGAGGTCGAGCTGGGCTCGCCAGTGCGGCAGGCCCTGGGGTTGGGGCAGCGCATCCAGCAGGGCGACGCGCTGGCGCAGGGCCGGCAGGCCGGCTTCGCGCTGGCCGCGGGCGCGGGCCAGTTCGCCGGCCGTCTGGTCGATGCGGCTGCGCAGCTGCCGATGCACGTTCAGCCAGGACTGGGCCTTCAGGTCCTGCAGCGGTGCCAGGGCTTGCTGGGCCAGGGCGAGGTCGCCCAGGCGCAGGCCGGCGCGAGCGAGGGCTAGGCCGGCCTCGGCCCAGGGCGGGCCGCTGATGTCGGAGCTCCCGGCCAGTTCCTCGGCCATGCGGCGTGCGGCGGGCAGCCAGTCGGCGGCGCGCTCGGGCTGGGCCAGGGCATGGGCCAGCAGGGCGGCGCTTTCGCCCGGCAGGCGCAGTGTGGGGTGGCGCGCGGCCTCGGGCGGCAGGCGGCTGGCCATGTCCTCGTGCACCTGCACGGCCTGGGCGTAGTCGCCCAGCTCGACGAAATGGCGCGCCAGGTCGGCCCGCATGCGCTGGCTGCTGGAGTTGCCGGGTCCAAGCAGGGCGTCCATCTCGGCGATCAGCCGGCGGGCGTTCTCGACGCTGCCTTCGGGCCGGCCCAGCCGGGCCTGGATGTTCCACAGATGCTGGCGCGAGCGCAGCACGAAGCGGGCGCGATGGGGCGGTGCCGTAGCCCAGGAGGCGCGCGTGGCCTCGATGAGCTTCTCAGCGTCCAGCAGCCGGCCTTCGGCCAAGCGCAGCTGGTAGAGATAGGTGTTGTAGAAGGGGTATTCGTAGTCGCTGGGCTTGTACTGGCGCTGCACGATGGGCCAGGCCTGGGCGTGCATGGCCTCGGCGTCGGCAAAGCGGGCCGTGCCGGCATAGGCGACGATGAGCTGGTAGAGCAGGTTGACGTGGTCGTCGTCCATGGCCGTGCCGGGGGCGGCCTCGGCCAGCACCGGCAGCATGGGCTCGCCCAGCGCGATGACCTCCAGCGGCGAGTTCAGCGCCGTGTAGATGCGCGCCAGCCGCAGCCGGGCCGTCAGGGTGTGCACGTCGGACCCGCCCCAATGCCGCTCGCTGACCTCGATGAGTTCCTTGGCCAGCGGGATGGCGATGTCGTGGCGGTTCATGTCCGAGTAGGTGGCCACCATGACGTCGAGCACGCGGGCAAGGGTGAGGTCGTCGCCGGCGAAACGCTGCCGCAGGTCGGCCCGGCTCTTCTCCAGCACTTCGAAGATGGTCGGGATATGGCCGCCATGCCGGTCGGGATTGGCCGAGGACAGCAGCTCGGTCAGATAGCGCGTGACCTCCTCGCTCTGGCGCGCGGCGGCCTGGGCTTCGCGGCGCTGCCACAGGCTGACGGCCAGACCCGCGCTGAGCGCGGCGAAAACCAGCGTCGCGCCGGTGGCCAGGGCCGCATTGCGGCGCAGCCACAGATGGGCGCGGTGGCGCCAGTCCTCGGCACGCACGCTGACGGGGCGCTGGGCCAGCCAGCGCTCCAGGTCGTCGATGAAGCCGCCGACGCTGGCATAGCGCTCGGCCGGATTGCGGCGCATGGCCTTGGCAGCCACGGCTTCCAGGTCGCCGGCGGCGCGGTCGGCATCGTCGGGCCGGCCGGGGCCGGGGCCGGCGTCCTGGTCGCCGCCTCCGGTGCCGGTTGTCGCCACCGTGGTCGTGCGCGCGATGCGCTTGGGCGTCTGGCCGTGCAGCACCGCATGCTCCAGCGCCGTGCGGCTGAGGCCGCGCCGGCCGAAGGGCAGTTCGCCGCTGGCGAGCTCGTAGAGCATGACGCCCAGGGAATAGATGTCGCTGGCGACGCCCACCGTCTCGCCGGTGATCTGCTCCGGTGCGGCATAGGCGGGCGTCAGGCGCCGGCCGGTGATCTGCGTCAGCTGGTGGTCGGCCTGCTGGCCGGAGTCGTCGAGCAGGCCGGCGATGCCGAAGTCCAGCAGCTTGGTGCAACCACTCTCGTCCAGCATGACGTTGCTGGGCTTGAGGTCGCGGTGCACGATGAGCTGGGCATGGGCGTGCTCGACGGCGCGGGCCACCTCGACGAGCAGGCGGACGCGCTCGGTCAACGGCACATCGTGCTCGCGCACATGGCGCGACAGAGTCTGGCCCGCCACGTACTCCAGCACCAGGTAGGCGCGGCCGTCCTGTTCGCCGGCATCCAGCAGGCGGGCGATATTGGGATGGGTCAGGCGGCCGAGCAGGGCGCGCTCACGCGCGAAGCGGGCCGCCAGGCCGGGACTGGCGAGGTCGTCGCGCAGCAGCTTGATGGCGGCCTCGCCCTGGTAGAGGCCATCGGCCCGCTCGGCACGCCAGACCTGGCCCATGCCGCCTTCGCCCAGCAGCTCGGCCAGGCACCAGGCGCCCAAGCGGTCGCCGGCCTGAGGCGCCGGCAGCCGGATGGGCTCGGCCAGGGCCTCGGCGAGGCGGGCGTTGAAGTCGGGCTGGCCGACGAGCACCGTCGCCTCGTCGTCGGGCAGGGAGGCCAGCATGCGCGCCAGGCGCTCGGCCAGTTCGCGCGGCTCCAGCGCGGCCAGCCGGCTCAGGCGTTCGGCGGCGGGCAGCTCGGCAAGCTCGTCGAACAGCGTGGACAGGCGCTGCCAGTCGTCGGCCTGCAGCCCTGAGTGCATCAGTAGACGGTGTCGGGTTTGTCGCCGAGCAGCTCCTGGAGCAGGGCCCGGGCCTTCAGCAGCTCTCGGTTGATGCTGCGCGTGGAGAGGTTGCGCACCGCCGCCACTTCGGCGATGGACAGGCCGGCGAAGCCGACCATCTCGATGAGTTCGTAGAGGCCTTTGTCGAGCTGCTGCATGCGCGCCAGGGCCTGGTCCAGGCCGATCAGGTCGACGGCCTGGCTCTGCACGGCGGCCACGTCGCCGGCGGCCGACAGCGTGACCATGACGGCGTCGCCACCGCGCTTGTCGCGGCCCTCGGTGCGCAGATGGTCGATGACGACGGAGCGCAGCACGCGGCCGATGTAGGCGAAGAACTGGCCGCGCGTCTCGCCCTGCAGGCCCTGCTGGTCGGCCATGCGCAGAAAGCCTTCGTGGACCAGGGCGGTCGTGTCCAGGCCGGCCGCCCGGCCGTTGGGGCCGCATTGCGCCAGGCGGATGCGGGCCACCCGCTTGATCTCGGGGTAGAGCAGGGCGTAGAGCTGCTGCAGCGCCGCCGGGTCGCCCCTGGACGTGCCGATGAGGAGCTCGGTGACGTCGGCCACGTCAGTCTTCCTGGAAGGCGGCCAGCGCGGCGGCGATGTCCGCGTCGGCGGCCTCGCGCTGCACCGGTGCGTCGGCCACCAGGCCTTCACGCTTCAGCCGCGCCACCCACTGCCCGGCGTCGCGGCCCTGGTCGAAACCGCTGCTCTGCAGCAGCAGCTCGCCGCCGGCCGACAGCAGCTTGAAATAGAACTTGCCGTCAGCCTCGCGGTATTGCTTGAACACCGGCTGGGCCGCCTTCTCTGCCTTGGCGACGGCCGTTGTCGCGGTGTCGGTATAGGGGCGCAGGCCGACCGCGGCGCGCAGCTGCTTCAGGAAGGGCGCGGCGATGGCGCGGGCCTTGGCGGCACCGGCCTGCAGCGTGGCCTCCAGCTTTTCGGGGTGGGCCATCAGCTCGGCATAGCGCTCGCGCATGGGGCCGATCTGGCCTTCGATCAGCGCGACGAGCTGCTGCTTCGCTTCGCCCCAGCCCAGGCCGCCGCGCAGGGCAGCGCGGAAGGCGGCGCGCTGCTCGCTGGTCGCGAAAGCGTCGTAGATCGTGACGATGGCCTGGCCCTGCGGGTCCTTGGGCTCGCCGGGCAGCTTGGAGTCCGTGACGATGCGCGCCACCGCGTCCTTCAGCGCCGTGCTGCCGCCTTCGAAGAGGGGGATGACGTTGTCATAGCTCTTGCTCATCTTGCGGCCGTCCAGGCCCGGCAGCAGCTCCATCTCGGCATCCGTCACCGCCTCGGGCAGGGTGAACAGCTCCTTGCCCTGGCCGAACAGGTGGTTGAAGCGCTGGGCGACGTCGCGGGCCATCTCGATGTGCTGGACCTGGTCCTTGCCCACCGGCACCTTGTGGGCGTTGAACATCAGGATGTCGGCGGCCATCAGCACCGGGTAGCTAAACAGGCCCATGGTCACGTTGGCATCGGGCTCCTCGCCCGCGGCGACGGCGGCATCCACCGCGGCCTTGTAGGCATGGGCGCGGTTCATCTGACCCTTGGCCGTCACGCAGTTCAGCAGCCAGGTCAGCTCGGGGATCTCGGGGATGTCGCTCTGGCGGTAAAGCGTCACGCGCTCGGTGTCCAGGCCGGCGGCCACCCAGGTGGCGGCGATGGCGCGACTGGAGCGGGCGACCCGGTCGGGGTCGTCGCATTTGATCAGCGCGTGGAAGTCGGCCATGAAGAAAAAGCTCTCCACGCCGGGCTTGCGGCTGGCTTCAACGGCCGGGCGGATGGCGCCGACGTAATTGCCGAGATGCAGGGTGCCGGTCGTGGTGATGCCGGTCAGGACGCGGTGAGACATGGGCTGGGTGAAAAATTGCCAGCCCGGATTGTGGCCTCAGGCGCGCTTGCGGGAAGGGGGTGCTGCTACCGAGGCCCGCCAGGTCACGGAGATGTCGAACTGGCGTGCAACAGGCAGTTGCTGGCCATAGCAGCGATTGAGCAGCCAGTTCAGGCCGGCCAGCGTCACCTCGTGGCTGGGGATGTGCACCGAGGTCAACCTAGGGGCGGCGAATTCGGCGCTGGGAGAGTCGTCATAGCCCAGCACCGAAACCTCGTGGGGCACCGACACGCCGCGTTCCTGGAAATGGGCCAGCAGGCCGATGGCCATTTCGTCATTGGCGCAGAAGACGGCGGTGGGCAGGCGCTTGAGCTTGAGCAGCGCCTCGGCGGCGTCCCAGCCGGCCTGGTTGGAGAAGTCGCCGGGCACGGTGAAGATCTTGGACGTGTCCAGGCCGCGCAGGGCCAACTCGCCCATGAAGCCGTTCAGACGCGCCACGTTGTCGGGCGAGGTGGTTGGGCCAGAGACGACGGCGATGTCCTTGTGCTTGTGCTGCAGCAGGGCGCGCGCGGCCTGCACGCCGCCCTGCACATGGTCGGCCGTGAAGCACTGCTCCTTGATGCGGTCGAAGTGGCGGTTCAGCACGACGATCTGGCGGGCAGCCGGGCCCAGGGCCTTGATGTCCTCGTCCTGCAGGGCGTTGGACAGCACGATGAGGCCATCGCAGTCGCGGTCCAGCAGGAAGCGCATGCCGTCGTTGGTCTCGACGCGCTCATCCTCTATGCCCTCGCCGAAGGCCACCACCATGTGCAGGCCCTGGGTGCGCAGCACGGTGTCGATGACGCGCAGGATGGGGGTGTAGTAGGTGCCGCGCAGGAAGGGGATATAGACGCCGATCAGCTTGGAGGTGCCGGCGCCGAGGGACCGCGCCGTTTGCGAGGGGCGGAACTTCAGCTGGGCGATGACCTTGCGCACCCGCTCGGCCGTGGCCGGCGCGACGGAACCGTTTCCGCTGATGACGCGCGAGGCGGTGCCCACGCCCACGCCGGCCAGCCGCGCCACATCCTTGATCGTTGCCATTCACGCCCTGTCGTTGTCGCGGGCGATTGGATCACAGGGGGCAGATCGGCGCCGGGTCGGCCGGCTCGGGAAGAGGCCTGGTATTTACCTGGGTCTCCTTGCCGCTCAGGCCGCCACCGACCGGCCACCAGGGCTGCTTCTCATGGGCGCTGAACTGGCAGGGGCCGGCCGGCCAGGGGAAGGACAGGCGGCCGGTGAAGCCGGCCCATGGCTTGCCGTCGGCCGGCGCGACGAGGACGTCGGTCAGACCTGTGCCCTCGGTGCCCGGCTGCCAGGCGGCGACGAAGGCGTCGCTCTTGTTGGCCAGGTCGTTCACGTAGAGCGGGCGGCCTGAGTACAGCAGCGTCACGACCGGCGTTCCGCGGCCGGCAACGCGCTGCAGCACTTCGGCGTCCTTGGGATGGCGGCGGCTGTGGCGCAGGTTCTCGGTGATACGCACATCGCCCTCGCCCTCGGCGTAGGGCGTCTCGGCCAGCACGGCGATGACGGCGTCGAAGTTCCTGGGGTCGCTCTTGGAACCGTCGGCATCGAAGCTGACGTTGGTCGCGCCCAGGCGCTGGCGCAGCGCGGCCAGCAGCGTCGTGCCCTGCGGATAGTCGACATTGGTGGTGTCGCGGCCCTGCCAGGTCACGCTCCAGCCGCCGGCCTGGTGGGCCATGCTGTCGGCCGCCGCGCCGACGACAAGGATGCGCGACGTGCTCTTGAGCGGCAACAGGCCGGGCTTGTTCTTCAGCAGCACCAGGGACTCGCGCACCGCGCGGCGCGCCAGTTCGGGAGCCTGCATGGCTTCGACGGTGCTCGGCACCGAGGTCGGCACCGACATACTGAACTTGACGCGCAGCACGCGCCGCACGGCGTCGTCGATGCGGGCCATCGGGATGCGGCCCTGCTCGACGTCGTCCAGCGTGTTCTCGTAGAAGGCCTTCCACTTGAAGGGCACCATGACGACGTCGATGCCGGCGTTGATGGCGGCCGGGCAGTGCTCGGGCTTGCAGCCAGGCACCTGGCCGACGCCGTCCCAGTCGCTGACGATGAGGCCGTCGAAGCCCAGGCGCTCCTTGAGCACGCCGGTCATCAGCGTGGCGTTGCCGTGCATCTTGCCGTGCTCGACGTAGGCAGCGCTGTCAATCCAGCTGCTGAAGGACGTCATGACGGTCAGCACGCCGGCGTCCAGCGCACCCTGGTAGCCCGCGCCATGCACATTGGCGAGGTCGGCCGGCGAGGCCTGGGTCACGCCCTGGTCGATGCCGCGGCGGGTGCCGCCGTCGCCGACGTAATGCTTGGCCGTCGCGAGTACGCCGCGGCCTTGCTTCAGGCCGTCCTGCAGGCCCTCGACCGAGGCCTGGCCGAGACGCTTCACCAGAGCAGGGTCGACGCTGAAGCTCTCGTAGGTGCGGCCCCAGCGAATGTCCTGCACGACTGCCAATGTCGGCGCGAAAGCCCAGTGCAGGCCCGAGGCGCGCACGGCGCGGGCGGTGGCGCGACCGATGTCGCGCACCAGGTCGGCGTCGCGCGTCGCGCCCAGGGCGATGTTGTGCGGGAAGAGGGTGGCGCCGCGCACATTGTTGTGGCCGTGGACGGCGTCGGTGCCCCAGATCAGCGGGATGCCCGGCGTTGCCTGCAGGGCCGCGGCCTGGAACTGCTCGGAAAGCGCCCGCCATTGGGCCGGCGTCGCCGCACGGTCCTGTCCTGGCCAGCCACCGCCGCCGTTCAGGATGGTGCCGATGGCGTAGTCGCGCACCTCGTCCGGCGTGATGGCGCGGATCTCGGGCTGCACGATCTGGCCGATCTTCTGGCGCAGGTTCAGGCCCTTCAGCGCGGCTTCGACCTTGGCCTCGACGGCCGCATCGTGCACGGGCTTGCGAGCCGGCCAGGCCTGCACGATGGAATCGGTTTCAGCTGCGCCTGCGGCAGTGGCGGCCAGCAGGGCCGTGGCGAGAAGGAGGGGAAGAGGTTTGCGGTGCATCGTCATCGTTCGGTTGGGGCCGCGACGGTAGTGGGTGAAGCAAAAAAACGTCAACCCCCGGGCCGACGAGATTGACAGCCCCGACTTTGCCGCATTAGATTTGCATCGCGTTTGGAACCGGTTCCAATGTTGACGCCAAGACTGCCGAAGAGCGGCGCAGCGTCAACCCCGAAAGGCCGGCCGAGCAGCGAACAAGTCGAACCAGGAGACCCCAACATGCCCAAGCTCAAGCTGCGCGCCGCCGTGCGCGCTTTCACGGCCAGCTCGCCCGCTCGGCGCCTGTGCCTCACGCCCGTGGCTGCCGTCTGCGCCGGCGCGCTGGGCGCGCCCCTGCTGGCCTTTGCGCAAACCGCCCCGGCCCCCGCAGATGCCGCCAGCGCGACACAGTCGCTGGAGACCGTGGTCGTCACCGGCCTGCGCCGCTCCATCGAATCGTCCATCGCGCTGAAGAGGAATTCGGATTCGGTCGTCGAGGCGATCAGCGCGGAGGACATCGGCAAGCTGCCCGATGCCAGCATCGCCGAGGCGCTTGCCCGCCTGCCGGGCTTGGCTGCTCAGCGTGTGGACGGCCGTGCCCAGGTCATCGCCATCCGCGGCATGTCGCCCGACTTCGCCGGCACGCTGCTGAATGGCCGCGAGCAGACGTCCACCGGCACAAATCGCGGTGTCGAGTTCGACCAATATCCCGCCGAGCTGCTGGCCAACGTGCTCGTCTACAAGACGCCGGACGGCCAGCTGCTGGGGCAGGGCCTGTCCGGCACCGTGGACCTTCAAACCGTGCGCCCGTTGGCCGTGGGCCAGCGCCGCGCGGCCGTCAATCTGCGTGGCGAGAAGAACTCCCTGGGCGACCAGAACCACGGCTACGGCGGTACCAAAGACACCGGCCAGCGCTTCAGTGCCTCCTACATCGACCAGAACCAGGACAAGACCCTGGGCATTGCGCTGGGCTTCGCTCATCTGGATGCGCCTGGTCAGGAGCTGCACTACAAGGCTTGGGGCTTCCAGACCGACGCGAATTGCATCGCGCACCAGAATGATTGGGGTTGCCACCCGATCAGCGGCCAGAACCCCGGCAGCGCGACCTACATGACCGGCTTCGAGGCCACGCGGGTGTCGCGCCGCGAGAAGCGCGACGGCCTGATGGCGGTGCTGGAAGCCAAGCCCACCGCCGATCTGCACAGCACGCTGGACCTGTACTACTCAAAGTTCAAGCAGTCCGAGGTCATGCGCGGCCTGATGGGCAGCATCGGCGACGGCTGGGGCGTGCCGGGCAGCGTGTTCTCCAACATCACGACGACGCAGGTCGGCGACGGCAGTCTCGTGACCGGCGGCACGACGACGATGGTGCCGAACGCCGTGGTGCGCAACGACGCCAACCACCGCAACGACACGCTGAAGTCGGTGGGATGGAACACCGAGCTGAAGACTGGCGACTGGATCAACACGGCGGACCTGAGCTATTCCAGCGCCAAGCGCAACGAGACTCTGTTCGAGACCTACGCCGGCACGGCGGCCTCGCCCACCTTCGACTTCAATCTGCCCACGACGCCGGCTTTCCCGAGCATCCGCTCGGCGACCGACTTCGCCAGCGTGTCACAGGTGCAGTTGACCGACCCTGCCGGCTGGGGTCATGTCGGCCGTCTGCAGAAGAACTTGCAGGACGACAGCATCAAGGCACTGCGGTTGCAGACCAGGCGGGCACTCGAGTGGAGCATCTTCAACCAGGTCGAGTTCGGCCTGAACTACTCCCGCCGCGACAAGACGCGTGACTTCGACGTATTCTTCGCCGCACTGAATGGCGGTGCCACCCGCACCCCGCTGGCCGCCAGCGATGCGCTGACGCCGGTGTCGCTGGGCTTCGTTGGGCTGCCGAGCGTGCTGTCCTACGACGTCGATGCGGTGGCGGGCAAGTACTACACGATGAGCCGCAACCTCACCGGTGGCGCCGGTGGCGACCTGGGCAAGATCTTCGGCATGCACGAACGCATCACGACCGCCTTCGGCAAGGCCGACATCGACACGACGCTGGGCGGCATGCCGCTGCACGGCAACCTCGGCCTGCAGGTCATCCGCACCCACCAGGACTCGACGGCCAACGCCTTTGACGCCAACGGCAAGGTCATCGGGCAGATCGACCCGGGCACCAGCTACACCGATGTGCTGCCCAGCCTGAATCTGGTGGGCGACCTGGCCAGCGACCGCAAGCTGCGTCTTGGCTTGGCCAAGACGATGGCCCGTCCGCGCATCGACGACATGAACGCCTCGTCGTCCGCGGGTGTGGACACCAACTCCAAGCTCTGGAGCGGCGGCGGCGGCAATCCGAAGCTGCAACCCTGGCGCGCCATCTCGCTGGACCTGGCCCTGGAGCAGTACTTCGGCAAGCGCAGCTATGTCGCGGCGGCAGGCTTCTACAAGAAGCTCAGCTCCTACATCTACAACCAGACCATCCCCTACGACTTCAGCGGGTTCATCAACGCCACGCCCACCGTCGTGCCAATCACCAACATCGGCAACTACACCACCCAGGCCAACGGCAAGGGCGGCAATATGCGTGGCGTCGAGCTCTCGACGGCGCTTGACGGCGGCCTGCTGGACAAGTCGCTGGAAGGCTTCGGCATGCTGGGCACGGTGTCCATCACGAACAGCTCGATCAAGGTGCAGGGGCCGGACAAGACCGAACTGTGGGCCACGCTGCCCGGCCTGTCCAAGACAGTGGCCGGCCTAACGCTGTACTACGAGCGCGACGGCTATTCCTTCCGCATCAACGACCGCTACCGCTCCAAGTTCCGTGGCGAGTACGCGTCGCTGTTCGGCGCCACCTCCGTGCTGCGCAGCCTGAGCCAGAACCAGGTCGACCTCCAGGCCAGCTACGAGTTCCAGGGCGGCGCCGCCAAGGGTCTGTCCGTGATGCTGCAGGTCGTCAATGCAACGAATGCACCTGACCGCACCGTGCAAGATGGCAGCGGCTTCGGTGGCGTCACCGCGCCGCTGGGCTACAGCGAGTACGGCCGACAAATTCTGCTGGGGGTGAACTACAAGTTCAACTGATCCTCGGTGTCTTCACCGGCGGGGGCTGCGGCCCCCGCGTTCTGCTTTCCATTCCACGCCCTCATCCATGTCCGCCGACCTCAGCCGCTCCGCCTTCCCCGCCGACTTCCGTTGGGGCGTGTCCACCTCCTCCTTCCAGATCGAAGGCGCCGGCCAGGAGGATGGCAAGGGTGAGTCCATCTGGGACCGCTTCTGCCAGCTGCCCGGCCGCATCCGCGACGGCAGCAACGGCCTGGTCGCCTGCGACCACTACCACCTCTGGCCTCAGGACCTGGACATGGCCAAGGGCCTGGGCGTCAACGCCTATCGCTTCTCCATCGCCTGGCCGCGCATCCTGCCCACGGGACGTGGCGCCGTGAACGAGGTCGGCCTGGCCTTCTACGATCGGCTGGTCGACGGCATGCTGGAGCGCGCGCTGGACCCCTGGTGCACGCTGTATCACTGGGACCTGCCGCAGGCCCTGCAGGAGCAGGGCGGCTGGACTTCGCGCGACACCGTCGCGGCCTTCATCGAATACACCGACATCGTCACCCGCCGCCTGGGCGACCGCGTCAAGCACTGGATCACCCACAACGAACCCTGGTGCTCCTGCATGATGGGCTACTGGGAGAACATCCACGCACCCGGCGGCACCAGCCTGGCCGACGCCATGCAGGCCTGCCACCATGTGCTGCTGTCCCATGGCCAGGCTATTCCCGTCATTCGCGGCAACTCGGCCGATGCCCAGGTCGGCATCACGCTGAGCTTGCATCCCATCACGGCGGCTTCCGACAGCGCCGAAGACGTCGCCGCGCTGAAGCGCCATGACGGCCTGCGCAACCGCTGGTTCCTGGACCCGCTGTTTAGCCGCGGCTATCCCGCGGACACGCTGGCGCTGATCGGTGATGCCGCCCCCAAGGTGCTGGCTGGCGACCTGGAAGCCATCGCCACGCCGACCGACTTCCTCGGCGTGAACTACTACTTCCCCGAGATGGTCAAGGATGACCCGGCCGGCGGCCCGATGCGCGCCAGCCTGGTCGAGAAGGCGGGCGTCGAGCGCACCGGCTTCGGCTGGGAAGTCTCGCCCCAGGGCCTGGTGGACCTGCTGACCCGCATCCAGCGCGACTACAACCCGCTCGTCATCCAACTAACCGAGAACGGTTCCACTTTCGAGGACGTGCTGACCCACGAAGGCCGCGTGCACGACAGGGAGCGCCTGTCCTATCTGCAGCGCCACCTGGCGGCGCTGAAGCGGGCGATCGATGCTGGCGTGCCGGTCAAGGGCTACTTCGCCTGGAGCCTGCTGGACAACTTCGAATGGGCCGAGGGCTATCTGCGCCGCTTCGGCATCGCCTATGTCGACTATGCCTCCCAGCGCCGCATCCTGAAGGACAGCGGGATCTGGTACGGTCGATTCCTGAACGAATAATTAACGTCAATTCAGCCGAAATTGACTGTGTATGGGCGATTTCTAAATGAAATATTACAGGGTCTGCCCTGACGCGCGCCGAGACGCGCCGGGGCACACTGCGCCTCGCCGCCCCACAAGATTCGGAGACAAGATGAAATTCCCCCGCCATGCCCTGGCCGCTGTCGCGCTGCTCGTTGCAACCGCTGCCAACGCCGCCGAGCCGCTGAAGGCCGAGGTCATCCACTGGTGGACTTCGGGTGGCGAGTCCGCCGCCGTCAAGACCCTGGCCGAGGCCTACAAGGCCCAGGGCGGCCTCTGGATCGACACCGCCGTGGCGCTGGGTGAGCAGGCGCGCTCGGTGGCCATCAACCGCATCGCCGGCGGCAACCCGCCCACGGCGGCGCAGTTCAACACCACCCAGCAGTTCCGCGACATCGTCGACCAAGGCCTGCTGAACAACGTCGATGCGGTCGCCCAGCGCGACGGCTGGGACAAGTTCCTGCCCGAGACCGTGCTGAGCGCCATCCGCGTCAACGGCCACTACTACGCCGCGCCGGTCAACATCCACAACATGAGCTGGTTCTGGTTCTCCAAGGCCGCCTTCAAGAAGGCCGGCATCGCGGAGGAGCCCAAGAACTTCGACGAGCTGTTCGTTGCCCTGGACACGCTCAAGGCCGCCGGGCTCGTGCCCCTGGCCCATGGCGGCCAACCCTGGCAGGACGGCATCGTCTTCACCGCCACGCTGGCCCACTACGGCGGCCGCGACCTCTACCTGAAGATCTTCCGCGACCGCGACCCCAAGGCCATCCAGGGCGAGGAATTCAAGAAGGTGCTGCTGGCCTTCAAGAAGCTGCAGAGCTACACCGACAAGGGCTCGCCGGGCCGCAACTGGAACGACGCGACGGCCATGCTGATCAGCGGCCGCGCCGGCGTGCAGATCATGGGCGACTGGGCCAAGGGCGAGTTCGCCCAGGCCAAGCAGGAGGCCGGCAAGGACTTTGGCTGCGCCCCCGGCTTCGGCCCCAAGGCGCCCTACATCATCCAAGGCGATGTGATGGTCTTCCCCAAGACCGACAAGCCCGACCAGGTCAAGGCCCAGCAGCTGCTGGCCAGCGTCATCACCCAGCCCGCCACCCAGGTCGCCTTCAGCATGAAGAAGGGCAGCATCCCCATCCGCACCGACGTCGACGTCAGCAAGATGGACCTGTGCGCCCAGATGGGCGTGGCAGCCATGAAGGACAAGTCGCGCCAGCTCGGCAACGGCGAGATCTACATCACGCCGGACCAGAACGGCGCGCTGCAGGACGTGTTGACGGCCTACTGGAACCGCAACATCCCGGTCGAGAAGGTCCAGAAGGACATCGTCTCCGCGCTGAGGAACTGATGAAGCGCCGTGGTCTCGCGGCCTGGGGCGCGTTGCTGCCCCTGGCCCTCATCGTCTGTGTCGGCTATTTGGGCACGGTGCTGTGGACGCTGCGCACCTCGGTGTCCAGCTCGCGCACCTTCCCCAAGGCCGACTTCGTTGGCCTGCAGCAGTTCGAGCGCCTGCTCGACAACGAGCGCTGGCAGCACGCCATCCACAACCTGGCCGTCTACGGTGTGCTCTACATCGCAGCGGCCATGCTGATCGGCTTCCTGCTGGCCGTCTTCATCGACCAGAAGGTGCGCGGCGAAGGCGTGCTGCGCACCGCCTTCCTCTACCCGTACGCGATGTCCTTCGTCGCCACCGGCCTGGTCTGGCAATGGGTGCTCAACCCCGACAGCGGCCTGCAGAACGCCATGCAGCACTTGGGCTGGAAAGACTTCAGTTTCGACTGGATCGTCGACCAGGACATGGTCATCTACACCGTCGTCATCGCCGGCACCTGGCAGGGCGCGGGCTTGGTGATGGCGCTGATGCTGGCCGGCCTGCGCGGTATCGACGAGGAGATCTGGAAGGCCGCCCGCCTGGACGGCATCCCGACCTGGCGTGTCTACCTGTCCGTCGTGGTGCCCATGATGGGCCCGACGCTGGCGACAGTCTTCACACTGCTGGCCACCGGTGTCGTCAAGGTCTTCGACACCGTCGTCGCCATGACCCAGGGCGGACCCGGCACGGCCAGCGATGTACCGGCGAAATTCATCATGGACCATCTGTTCGGACGGGCCAATCTTGCCCTCGCTTCTGCGGGGGCGGTGGTGCTGCTGTTGACGGTCCTCGCCCTGGTGGCGCCGCTCGCCTATGCGCGCAGCCGCCAGGCCGCGAAGGGAGGCCACGCATGAAGCGCAAGGCCACAGCCCACTGGGCCCGCTTCGGCGTCTATGCCTTCCTGCTGTTCGCCGCGGCCTTCTTCCTGTTGCCGCTGTACGTGATGCTGACGACCTCGTTCAAGAGCATGGACGAGATCCGCCTCGGCCAGATCTTCGCGCTGCCGTCCGCCATCAGCTTCGACGCCTGGCGCGCTGCCTGGAGCGAGGCCTGCACCGGCGTCAGCTGCGAAGGCGTGCGCGGCGGCTTCTGGAACTCGGTGACCATTGCCGTCCCCTCCGTCGTGCTGCCCATCCTGCTGGGCGCCATCAACGGCTACGCCCTCTCGTGGTGGAAGCCCAGGGGCAGCCAGTGGCTGTTCGGCGTGCTGATGCTAGGCGCCTTCATCCCCATCCAGGTGATGATCTACCCGCTCGTCAAGCTGGAAGCGGCCATCGGCATCTACAGCAGCCTGCCCGGCATCGTCGTCGTGCACCTGGTGTTCGCCATGCCCATCATGACGCTGCTGTTCCGCAACTACTACGCGGGCCTGCCGGGCGAGCTCTTCAAGGCGGCGCGCGTGGACGGCGGCGGCTTCTGGCGCATCTTCATCCAGCTGGTGCTGCCGATGTCCACGCCCATGCTGATCGTCGCGGCCATCATGCAGATCACCGGCGTGTGGAACGACTACATCCTGGGCCTGACCTTCGCCGGACGCGAGAACCTGCCGATGACGGTCCAGCTCAACAACGTCATCAACACGACGACGGGTGAGCGCCTCTACAACCTCAACATGGCTGCGACCATCCTGACGTCGGCGGTGCCCCTGTTGGTCTATTTGATTTCCGGCCGCTGGTTCGTCCGCGGTATTGCAGCGGGAGCCGTCAAGTGAGTGGCGTCAACATCCAGAACCTCAGCATCAAGTTCGGTTCCAACGAAGTCATCAAGGGCCTGGACCTGCAGGTCTACGAGGGCGAATTCCTTGTTTTGCTCGGCCCCTCGGGCTGCGGCAAGTCGACGCTGCTGCACAGCATCGCCGGCCTCATCGACGTCAGCGGCGGCAGCATCCACATCGGCGGTACCGACATGACCGACGCCGAACCGTCCGAGCGCGGCATCGGCATGGTCTTCCAGAGCTATGCCCTGTACCCGACCATGACGGTGGAGCGCAATATGTCCTTCGGCCCACGCGTGGCCGGCGTGCCCAAGGCCGAGATCGAAAAGCGGGTCGCTCGCGCGGCCGAGATGCTGCACCTGACGCCGCTGCTTGACCGCAAGCCGGCCCAGCTCTCCGGCGGCCAGCGCCAGCGCGTCGCCATCGGGCGCGCCCTGGTGCGCGAGGCCGGCGTCTTCCTGTTTGACGAGCCCCTGTCCAACCTCGACGCCAAGCTGCGCGCCGAGCTGCGCCGCGAGCTCAAGCTGCTGCACCAGACGCTGGGCAACACCATGATCTATGTGACGCACGACCAGGTCGAGGCCATGACCCTGGCTTCGCGCATCGTCGTCATGAAGAGTGGCGTCATCCAGCAGATCGGCACGCCCAGCGAGGTCTACGACCGCCCCGGTAATCTCTTTGTCGCCGGCTTCCTCGGCGCGCCGGCCATGAACTTCGTGCCGGCCCGGGTCGGTGCCGATGGCCGCTCGCTGGAAGGCGCGCTGAACCTTCAGCTCGCGGAAGGTCGCGTGAAAGCAGGCCAGAACGTCGTCCTCGGCGTGCGCCCCGAACACATGCGCCTGCAGTCCGACGGCCGCTGGCGCGCGACGGTCGAGCTGGTCGAGCCCATGGGCAATCACCAGGTCGTCTGGATGAAGCTGGGCGAGCAGGGCTTCTCCGTCGTCGTCCACGATGGCCGCCGCATCAGCGCGGGTGAGGCACTGGCCTTGGACATCGACGAGTCGGCCTTGAACGTCTTCGACGCTGCGAGCGAGCAACGGCTGTGAACCCGATCCGCCGCATCGTCATCGTGGGCGGCGGCACCGCCGGGTGGATGAGCGCCGCCGCGCTGTCCAAGCTGCTGCTGCGCGACGAAGGCCTGCACCGCTGGGAGATCGAGCTGGTGGAGTCCGACGAGATCGGCATCATCGGTGTGGGCGAGGCGACCATCCCGGCCATCAAGGCCTTCAACACCGCTGTCGGCATCTCCGAGGACGAGTTCCTGCGCGAGACCCAGGGCACGTTCAAGCTGGGCATCGAGTTCGTCAACTGGGGCGGCTTGGGGCAGCGCTACTTCCACGGCTTCGCGCCCATCGGCCAGCCGCTGGACGGCATCCCTTTTCATCACCACTGGCTGCGCCTAAAGCGCGCGGGTGCGGCGACCGAGCTGGACGAGTACGCCATCAACAACATGGCGCCGCGGCGGGCCCGCTTCATGCGGCCGCGTGCGGACATGGCTGGCTCGCCGCTGGCCGAGATCGCCCACGCCTTCCATTTCGATGCCGGCCGCTATGCGCGCTACCTGCGCCGCCTGGGCGAGCAGCGCGGCGTCAAGCGCACCGAAGGCCGCATCCAGAGCGTGCAACGCGATGCCGAGAGCGGCCTGCTGGCCGGCCTCACGCTGGCCGACGGCCGCACTGTGCGGGGCGACTTCTTCTTCGACTGCTCGGGCCTGCACGCCCTGCTGATCGACAAGACCCTGGGCGTGCCTTTCGAGGACTGGACGCACTGGCTGCCCTGCGACCGTGCGCAGGCCGTACCCTGCGCGAGCGCGGCGACCCTGTTGCCCCATACCCGCTCCACCGCCCACGGCGCGGGTTGGCAGTGGCGCATCCCGCTGCAGCACCGCATCGGCAACGGCCATGTCTACAGCAGCAGCTTCCTCAGCGATGACGACGCCGCCCGCACGCTGCTGTCCCATCTCGACGGCCAGCCGCTGGCCGAACCCCGCGTCATCCGCTTTCGCACCGGCCGCCGCGCGACGCCTTGGGTCGGCAACTGCCTGGCCGTCGGCCTGTCCAGCGGCTTCCTGGAGCCGCTGGAGTCCACCAGCATCCATCTCGTGCAAAGCGCCATCACGCGCTTCATGGACCTCTTTCCGCATGGGCGACTGGATGCCGTCGACATCGACGAATACAACCGCCAGGCCGCCTTCGAGATGCAGCGCATCCGCGACTTCATCGTGTTGCACTACAAGCTCACCGCGCGCAGCGACACTGAGTTCTGGAACTACTGCCGCAACATGCCCGTGCCCGACACGCTGCAGGCCAAGATGGCGCTGTTCGCCAGCAACGGCCGCATCTACCGCGAAGGCACCGAGCTGTTCACCGAGGCGAGCTGGCTGCAGGTCATGCTGGGCCAGGGCCTGGAGCCCCGGGGCTACCACCCGCTGGTCGAGCAGCGCTCGCTGAGCCAGGTCGGCGCCTGGGCCGACAACCTGCGCGATGTCACCCGCCGCTGCGTGGATGTGATGCCCATGCATGCCGACTTCATCGCCGCGAATTGCGCGGCCACCAGCCACATGCCATGAAAACACTGCTCCTGACCCTGACGGCCGCGCTCGCCACCGTTGCTAACGCAGCTTCCGTGCGGGCGTTCCTGACCACGGCCGACCAGCAGCAATTGCTGTCGCCGAGCCCCCTGGACAAGGCCGCTAAGCCGGGCGATGTCATCCGCATCGATCCCAGGCGCCAGCACCAGCGCATCGCCGGCTTTGGCGCCGCCATCACTGAGGGCTCGGCCTGGCTGATCCGCCACGGCATGAGCGAGGCCCAGCGCGATGCGCTGATGCGCGAACTCTTCACCCGTGACGGCAACGGCCTGGGCTTCGAGTTCACGCGCCTGACTATCGGCGCCTCCGACTTCTCGCGCAGCCACTACAGCCTGGACGACATGCCGCCGGGCCAGACCGATCCCGAGCTCAAGCACTTCTCGCTGGCCAAGGAGAGCGAGGACGTCATCCCGGCCGTCAAGCAGGCCCTGGCGCTGAATCCCCAACTGCAGGTCATGGCGTCGCCTTGGAGTGCTCCGGGCTGGATGAAGACGACCGACAGCCTGGTGCAGGGCCAGCTCAAGCCCGAGTTCTACGGCGCCTTCGCCCACTACATGGTCCGCTACGTCGAAGCGATGAAGGCCGAGGGCGTGCCCATCTTTGCGCTGACGTTGCAGAACGAGCCCCACTTCGAGCCGGGCGACTACCCTGGCATGCGCATGCCGCCCGCCACGCGCGCCGCCGTCGTCGGCAAGCATCTCGGCCCGCTGCTGAAGGCCAAGGGCATGAAGACCCAGCTGCTGGAATGGGACCACAACTGGGACGAGCCCTGGAGCCCGCTGTCCATGCTGTCCGACAAGACGGCGCGCCAGTATGTGTCGGGCGTGGCCTGGCATTGCTATGCCGGCGACGTGTCGGCCCAATCCCAGGTGGCCCGGCACTTCCCCGAGCTGGACGTCTGGTTCACCGAGTGTTCCGGCGGCGAATGGAAGCCGCAATGGGCGGAGACCCTGCCCTGGATCACGCGCAACCTCATCATCGGCAGCACCCGCCACGGCGCGCGCGGCGTGCTGATGTGGAACCTGGCCCTGGATCCGCAGTACGGCCCGCACCTCGGCGGCTGCAAGGACTGCCGCGGCGTCGTCACCATCGATCCCAAGACCGGCCAGGTCACGCGCAACATCGAGTACTACGCCTTCGGCCACGCCAGCCGCTTCGTCAGGCAGGGTGCACGGCGCGTGGACTCCGAGGGCGGTGCCCAGGGGCTGGATCATGTGGCCTTCACCAACCCCGATGGCAGCACCGTCCTCATCGTCAGCAACTCGGCCGCGGAAACCCGCCGCTTCACCGTTCAGGCACCTGGCCAGCGCTTCAGCTACGAGCTGCCGGCCCGTGCCGTGGTCACCCTGAACTGGTGATGCAGCGCATGCCCGGACGGTATTTGGACAGCGACTGTCAGCAGTTGTGAAGCTAGGATGGGCTCGACCCGGGGAGGGGCCGAGCATCCATGCTGCCGCTGCTGCTGATCAGTTCCTGCTTCATCGCCATGCTCGGCGGTGTCATGCTGGCGCTGGCACGGCTGGAGCCCGGCTACCTGCATATCCGCGACTGGGGCTGGTCCCAGATCCTGCTGGCGCTGACGCTGACCCTGGGCATCGCGCTGCTGCCCAGCGACAGGCCGGAGTCCCTGCACTATCGGCTGCAAGCCACGGTGGCGACGATCAGCATGATCGGCACCATGGCGCTAGAGATCGCCGGCGCGGCCCACTACACAGGCCGCCCCTGGCCCTGGCGGCGTTTTTTTCCGGCCTTCGCGGTGCTGCTGTTCGCGGTGATGGGCACGGCCCTGGTCAACCAGCCGGCAGCCATCTGGCTGGCCTCCATCGCGCTGGCTTGCAGCGCCTGGCTGTCGGCCCGGTGGATGTGGCAGGGGGGCCAGCGCGCCGAGCGTTTCACCGCGGGCTGTTTCGCGGTCTCGGGCGGGCTGCATTTCATCAGCCCGCTGGAAGACCCGCTGGCCCATTCGGCCTTTGCCCATATCGCCGGCACCTGCGTCCAAGGCGTGCTGGCGATGTCGATGATCCTGCTGTCGGTGCGGCGCGCCAAGGACGAGGCGGCGCGGGCTGGCGCAAGGCTGCGCCAGTTGGCCGAGCAGTCGCTGCAGGGACAGGTCGTCATCCGCGACGGCCGGCTGCTGTATGCCAACCCGGCCGCGCTGGCCATGTTCGAGTACGGCCCGAACGCGCTGGCCGAGGCTGGTGGGGACCTGTCCTTGTTGCGTCTGCCCGAGCAGGCCAACGAAGCCGCCGACAGGCATCGCCGCATCATCGAGGGCCGCCTGCAAGGCCTGGCCTGGGAAGGGCAACGCCAGCGCCGCGACGGGCGGCTGCTGCATCTGCATTGCCTGTCCAGCTTCATCGACTGGGACGACGGCCCGGCGGAGCTGGTGCTGGTGCTGGACGACACCGAGCGGCGCGAGGCCCACGAGGCCCTGCGCCGCCAGGCACTGCACGACGAGCTGACCGACCTGCCCAACCGCCATGCCGCCCTGGCCCGCCTGGCCGAGCTGACGGCACCGGGCAGCCCGGGTTTCGCGCTGCTGTCGGCCGACCTGGACCGTTTCCAGCTCGTCAACGAAAGCCTGGGGCACGAGACCGGCGATGCGCTGCTGCAGGCCATCGCCGCGCGGCTGCGCGAGTCCCTGCCGGCCGAGGCCTTGCTGGCGCGCCTGGGCGAGGACCAGTTCCTGCTGCTGCAACCGGGCATCGAAGACGACACGGCCGCCCTGCTCGCCGGCCAGCGCCTGCTGGCGCTGATGAACCTGCCCTTCGCCGTCGGCCACCGGGCCCTCTATGTGCATCTGTCGGTCGGCGTTGCGCGATTTCCCGCCCATGGCCAGAACGGCGCGGCCCTGCTGCGCGCGGCCGACATCGCCATGCACCAAGCCAAGCAGCAGGCCGGCGCGGCCGTCATCGCCTTTCGGGCCGGCATGGCGGCGGCCGCCGGAGGCCTGCTGGAAATCGAGCAGGCGCTGGCCGCGGCCATCGAACGCGAGGAATTCCAGCTCGACTACCAGCCCAAGTTCGAAGCCGGCACGCGGTGCCTCACCGGCTTCGAAGCCCTGGTGCGCTGGCAACGGCCCGGCCGCGGCCGTGTCAGCCCGGCCGATTTCATCCCGGCGGCCGAGCGCACCGGCCAGATCGTGCCGCTCGGTGCCCTCATCCTGCGCCAGGCCGCACAGCAGCTGCGCAGCTGGCGGCAGCAGGGTCTGAATCCCTTGCCTGTCGCCGTCAATGTGTCACCGCTGCAGTTCGAGGACAGCGGCTTTGCCCACTGGGTGCTGGACCTGATGCGTGCCCATGGCGTGGACCCCGCGCTGATCGAGGTCGAGATCACCGAGACCGCGGCCATGACGCATATGGACCGCGTGCTGCCCCAACTCGCCCTGCTGCGCGAGGCCGGCGTGGGCGTGGCGTTTGACGATTTCGGCACTGGCCAGAGCTCGCTGACGCTGCTGCGCCGCCTGCCAATCACGACGCTCAAGCTCGACCGCAGCATGATCGACCCCCTGCCCGAGCCCTCGGCCGGCGCCGTCGTGCGCGCGGCCTGCGTGCTGGCCCACGCCCTGGGTCTGGCCATCGTCGCGGAAGGGGTGGAGACGGAGTTGCAGGCGGCCGAGGTCGAGAGCCTGGGCTGCACCCATCTGCAGGGCTGGCTGCTGTCCAAGCCCCTGATAGCCGACAAGGCCGGCGAGTTGCTGGCCGGGCCGGCCTCTCAAGCGGCCTGAATGGCCGCGGCACCGGCCATGCGTGGGCCCGGGGTGTTCTGGGCCGAGCGTTGGACCGCTCCCGAGCCGGCCCGCTCGGCGATGCGCCTGCGGCTCGATGCCGCAAGCACCGCCGTCCCCTCGGGGGCTGAGGCCGGACACAAGGCGCCCGGTGGGCGGCATGTGCCTGCCGAAGGGGCGCAGCCCTAGCCGCGGCGCAGTCTGCAAGACCGATCAGGTTCGCCTGCGTTCAGCGCGGCGAAACTGGGCGAGCGGCAGTTCAGTTTGCCATCAGCTCACCCATCCGGATCGAGCCACCCGGCTGCCACGCCGGGTTGAACTGCAGTCCGCTTTTCTCGAGCAGCATGACGACGGTGGAGCCGAGCAGGAAGCGGCCCATCTCCTCGCCCTGGGCCAGCGTGACCTGCCCGGGCGCGTAGTCCCACTCGCGCACCGGGCCGCTGCGCTTGATCAGGCCATGCCAGGTCGTCGCCATGCTGCCGACGATGGTGGCTCCCACCAGCACCAGCACCCAGCGGCCCAGGCTGTCGTCGTCGAACACGCAGACCACGCGCTCGTTGCGCGCGAACAGCCCCGGCACGCCGCGCGCCGTCGTCGGGTTCACCGAGAACAGCTCGCCCGGCACATGCACCATGCGCACCAGGCGGCCGGCTGCCGGCATGTGGATGCGGTGGTAGTCCTTGGGGCTGAGGTAGAGGTTGGCGAACAGGCCGTCCTGGAAGCGCGCCGCCAGCTCGGCGTCGCCGCCCACCAGGGCCGTCGCCGAGAAGGCCTGGCCTTTGGCCTGGTAGACCTGGTCGCCTTGGATGCGGCCGACCTGGCTGATGGCGCCGTCCACCGGGCAGATCAGCGGCGCCTGCGCGAGGGGCCGCGCGCCGGGCTTGAGGGCGCGGGTGAAAAAGTCGTTGAAGGTCTTGTAGGTGGTGATGTCCGGGTCGGCCGCCTCGGCCATATTGACGCCATAGCGTGCGACAAAACGGCGGATGGTCGATGTCGTGAAGCTGCCCATGGGCTTGGACGCGTAATGCCCGGCCAGACGCGTCAGCGCCAGTTTGGGCATCAGGAATTGGGGCAGGACTTTGATCCGATCGGACATGGCAAGGGGGCCGGTGGGGGTCGCGGATTCTAGGAGTGCGGTCCCCGCCGATGCCCTAGGGAGAGCGCCAGGGCGCCACGACGCGGCGCAGCGGTGCGGTGGTCGACGCCCGCACATCCGCATCCAGCAGGCCGCGGCGCTTAAGGTGGCGGATGGCGGCCTGCACCGTGGACTTGGCCAGCCCGGTGCGCGTCGCGATCTCCTGCAGGCTCAGCGGCACGGCGTCCAGCTGGCGGCGCTGGGCTTCGCAAGCCAGGCACAGGTAGACGAGGAAGGCCGACGGCCGGCGGTCGTGGCCGCAGAGGTCGGCCATCAGCGTGTCGATGACATAGGCGTCGAGCCGGTGGTCGTCGGGCGGTGGGGCCTTTCGCATAGCGATGAATGCTATAGCAGCCATCGAACGACCGGGCCCTGCATGCTTCCAGAATGGGCGCGTCTGCAACCTCTCCCCGCCTCCACCATGATCACCCACGTCAAGTTCGTCGGCGTCCCCGTTGCCGACCCGGCCCGCGCCCTGGCCTTCTACCGCGACCAGCTCGGCTTCGCCGTGGCCACAGACCAGCCCATGGGGCCGGGCAAGCGCTGGATCGAACTGCGCATCGCCCACTCGGCCACCCGCGTCGTGCTGTTCACGCCCGAGGGACATGAGGACCGCATCGGTACCTTCTTCAATGGCTCCATCGCCTGCGACGACGTCGAGGCCACCTACCGCCAGCTGCAGCAGCGCGGCGTCGAGTTCGTCGAGCCGCCGACGGCCCAGCCCTGGGGGACGTTTGCCAAATTCAAGGATTCCGAAGGGAACGTCTTCGTGTTGTCGTCCGCCTGAGGCCGGTGTGGGTGGCGGCGACAATCGACGCCGATGTCCTGGGTTCACAGCTCCTTCTACCGTTTCACGCCGATGGCGGACCCGACCGCCTTCGCCGAGTGGCTGCGCGAACGCGGCGCGGTGCTGTCGCTCGGCGGCGTCGTGCTCGTGGCCGAAGAGGGGCTGAGCGCCGCCATCGCCGGCGAGGCGGCCGATGTCCACGCGCTGGAGGCTGAGCTGCAAACCCAGCCTGGCCTGGCCGGCCTGCACTTCAAGCACAACGCCTGCGAGCGCCGGCCCTTCAGCCGCTTCAAGGTCTCGGTCAAGCGCGAAATCGTCGCCTTCGGCATTCCCGGCGTCAGCGGCCAAGTTGTTACCGAAACCCATGTCAGCCCGCAGCGTTGGCGCGAGCTGCTGGCCGACCCCGACACCGTCGTCCTCGACAACCGCAACAGCTTCGAGTTCAAGCTCGGGCGCTTCCGTGGCGCCATCGATCCGGGCGTGGCGCACTTCCGCGACTTTCCGGCCTATGTCGAGGCGCATCGCGAGGAGTGGCAGGGCAGGACGGTCGCCATGTATTGCACTGGCGGCATCCGCTGCGAGAAGACGGCGGCCTGGATGCAGGGACGCGGCCTGAAGGTGGCCCAGCTAGACGGCGGCATCCTGAACTACCTCGAGGCCTTCCCCGAGGATGCGGCCCGCGACTGGCAGGGCGAGTGCTATGTCTTCGACAAGCGCATCGCCATCGACGCCGCCGGCCGCGAGACCGGCACCACGGCCGAGGACGTCTTCACCGATCCGGCCGATGCCTGGCGGCTGGCCCGGGCGAGGCGGCTCGACCCCTCGGAAAAGTGAGCCTCTTCAGCGGCGGCTGCGCTGGCGCGTCAGTGCCAGCAGGCTGGCAGCCGCCAGCAGCAGCGTGGACGGCTCGGGCAGCGCGTGATTGCCGGCCGGCGGTGCGTTGTTCAGCAGCACACCGGAATCGCTGGTGAAGCTCGCGCCCTGGGGCAGCACGAAGCTCAGCGTCGGCGGGTCGCTCAGGTCGGCCACGCCCGCGCCCCACGCGTCCGCCGTCAGGCCGACGAAAACGAGGAAGGCATCTCCGTTGTGCGCGGTGAAGTGCAGGTCGACCGTGGACGGAAACGGATCGCTGCTGCCGAAGAAGGGATTGGTCCAGTTGCCATTGAACGGCGAGGACGGATCCAGGCTGGCCCCCAGCGACACCCAACCGCGGGCATTGCCGGAGATGTGCCCGACGAGGGATAGGCGCTCCACGACATCGGCGCCGGCGTCCGAAAGCCCGCTGAAGTGCACGGTGTCCCACATTGCTGCGGAAGACATGCCGCCGCTGGACCAGGCGGTAATGACGCCGGTCGACAGGTCGGCACTGGCCGACAGTTCGGCGCTCGAATCCTGCACGCTGGTGCTGGCCGTGCCACCCACCGGCGTGCGGAAGCAGCCGCCCGGCGAGGCCACCGCCTGAGCGCCATAGGTGCCGCCGGTGTAGCGGGCTTCAGTCACCGCGCAGATGGCCTGGGCCTGGTCGCTCCATGCGAACAGAGTGGAGATGACGACGGTCAGCACGCCAAGGCGGTGTAGCAGGCTGGATGATTTCATTCGGTTTCGGATGCTGATGGGTAAAAGCCGCATGGTGGCCGAGGTGCGACCATACCCGGACAGCGGGCGCCACGACGCGATCTCACCCCCCGGTTCCCGGTGTGTGGAGCGCGAAAGCCTGGTCCAGCGGGTCCTGGGGTTGGAGCAGCCCAATGCTGGCTTAGGGGCAGTCAAAACGCGGGTTATCCGACAGCCGCGACAATCGGTGCCTCGCTTCGAGCTTGTACCCATGTCCCACCTGATCGTCCACGGCGGCACGCCCCTCTCCGGCCGCATCGTCCCCTCGGCCAACAAGAACGCCGTCCTACCCATCCTCTGCGCGACGCTGCTGACCAAGCAGCCGGTGCGCCTGCGCGGCGTGCCCGAGATCACCGACGTGAAGAAGATCGTCGAGGTCTTCCGCAAGCTCGGTTCCAAGGTCGAGCTGGATTTCAAGACCGGCATCCTCGACGTCCACCATCGCGACACCCATTTCGACCCGGCCGTCGACCGCCTGCCCGAGGAGATGCGCTCCTCCATCATGCTGGTGCCCGGCCTGATGGCCCGCTTCGGCGCCGCCCGCATCGAGGACGACGTCAAGGGCTGCACCCTGGGCGCGCGTGAGATCGACCCCCATGTGGAAGTCTTCGAGCGCTTCGGCGCCCAGGTCGAGCGGCTGCCCGACGGCCTGGTGCTGCGCGTCAACCGGCCCCTCACGGCCAACGCCCACTGGACCGACTACGCCTCGGTCACGACCACCGAGAACTTCGTGCTCTGCGCGGCCCTGGCCGACGGCGTGTCCACGCTGACCAATGCCGCCAGCGAACCCCATGTGCAGGAGTTCTGCAACTTCATGTCGCTGCTGGGCGCCAAGATCGAAGGCCATGGCACGTCCAAGCTAAGGATCACTGGCGTGCAGGAACTCGGCGGCGCCGACTACAGCTTCACCGAAGACTTCCACGAGATCGTCACCTTTCTGGCCCTGGGCGCCATCACCGGCGGAGATGTGCGGGTGAAGAACAGCGCCCCGGAGATGTTCCCGCTGCTGGACCGCACCTTCGCCAAGTTCGGCGTGCAGATCGTCCACGAGGACGGCTGGAGTCGCTGCGTGACGCCTGGCCCGCTCAAGGTCAAGGAACCCTTCACGCGCAACATCCTGCAGAAGGTCGAGGCCGCGCCCTGGCCCTATGTGCCGGTGGACCTGCTGCCCATCTTCGTCGCCCTGGGCGTCAAGGCCGAGGGCAGCGTGATGTTCTGGAACAAGGTCTACGACGGCGCCATGGGCTGGACCTCGGAGCTGGCCAAGTTCGGCGCCCATGCCTTCCTCAGCGACCCGCACCGCATGATCACCTTCGGCGGCAAGCTGCTCTCGCCGACCGAGGTCGAGAGCCCCTACATCATCCGCGTCGCCATTGCTTTGCTGATGGTGGCCGCCAGCATTCCGGGCAAGAGCGTGATCAAGAACGCCACGCCGATCCGCCGCGCCCACCCGAATTTCGTCGAGCACATCTGTGAGCTCGGCGCCCGCATTGAGTGGGTGGAAGGAGATTAAGTGCGGCGCTGGCTTGCCGCCGCCGTATGCCTGACGGCGTCGGCCGTCCAGGCGGCCGCGTCGCCCGCTGAAACCATCCGTTGGGTGGCCCAGGACGTGCCGCCGCATTTCAGCTTCGTGCAGGGCCACCCGCCGCGTTCCGTCGCCGAGCTCGGCCATGGCGAGGTGGACGGCTTCATGCGCGTGCTGCTGGCGCGCATGCCGGAGTTCCGGCACGAGTTCGTCGATGCCAGCACGGCCCGCTACGAGGCCGAGAGCCGCCGTGGCGAGACCTTGTGTTCGACCATGCATGTGCGCACGTCCGAGCGCCTTCAGTGGGCCTACTTCTCCCACCTCTACCCGCCGCTGATCTCGCGCGAGATC
>Ga0194137_10000049_pt1 | contig 68831 bp, 62 predicted proteins | sample TARM_MetaG_T3_14_FD_134025 | JGI IMG/M metagenome (GOLD analysis project Ga0194137, IMG submission 134025) | Freshwater microbial communities from Pennsylvania, USA, analyzing microbe dynamics in response to fracking - TARM_MetaG_T3_14 (version 2) | ecosystem: Environmental > Aquatic >...
GGTCTTTTTCTCAGCGTTTTTGGGACAGTTATTTTTATCTCGGAAATGGCGGTGAAGCCTTGTGGGGTAAGGGATTGGGGGATTTGGAGGTGGGGACAGTTATTTTTAGTTTTCTACAAAGTAACAAGATTTTTAGTGGCAGGAATAAAGGGATGCTGACTTGCCCTATAAATCATTGGAAAAAAGCTTTTGTGAAGTTCGTTTATCCTGAAAAAGTGGATATCGCAAGCGGTAGTTAGATTGATAATCAAACGATGCTAAAGACAAGGTAAGGTGAGACTGGTGCTTCTAAGTGAATTGCTTTCAAATGAGAGATCAGGATATGTCTAAATCGATAAAGTTGGTTCGGCATCAAGATTCAATTATGATACCAAATATCTTTATAAGCGTGGCATGCTTGATTTTTATCAAAGCATTCAAAGTAAGGATAGGTTTGGTAATTGCGATTATCTCATTTCGTTTTCGGGATATGAGCAGTCGAAAGCAATCTACATTGGGGCTTATCAAGTAATTAGCAAGTCAACATTTAATAGATCAGTGGCAAAAGTTCCTCCTGATTACCCGTATATGGAGGTATTAGAACAACCATTATTCATTATGAAATCGAGAAGATTGATCTACTAAATGAATTAACTGATCGGCTGGTTATTGATTGGGGAGCATTGACGAGGGCTTGGTATCAGTGGCTAAAAAAGACAATCCGAAGCGAGTAATTGAAATACTTCCTGCTGGATATGTTAAGGAATTCCCAGGCTTTGAAGAAATAATCTTAATTTTTGCGAGATTCAAACGATTGTTTATAGTCCTAACCGAAATAGATCATGGCACACCATGCTATCCTCTGTTGCAGGTGTCTATTTAAAAACTGATATGACTGATGGAAATCAATATGTAGGATCGGCATCAGGGAAACTGGGCATTATGGGGCGCTGGAGAAGCTATGCAGAAACGAAACATGGAGGAAATATTAGATTGATATCATTGTTAGAGGAAGAGCCAGATCGTTATAACCAATTTTCAATACTCAATTTTATGGGCACTCCCTAAATAAATCATTAACACAAACTGAGATTGTTGGCTTTGAATAGATATACAAGCAGAAGCTGGGGTCACGGTCATTTGGTTTGAATGGGAACGGATTCTTAGGGATGTTTTTAATCTGGTTGTATCATATAATCTAAATATAACTGTTGTATTTAGATTTGATTATATCAGATTTTGTGTTTTGATTTTTACAAAACACTATGATCAGCTCCTTGTAGGAGAACAAAAAATGGAGGGATAAAATGAAAGCAATCAGACTGAAGCGATTTAAAGGATTTGAAGATTCTAATTGGATTCAATTATCAGGTATTTCTCTATTGTTTGGTCTGAACTCATCAGGAAAAACAAGCATTTTAAATGCACTATTTATGCTAAAACAGAGTCTCGAAAATCCTGCTTTTGAAATTCCCTTTACTTTTTCGATGAGAAAAGGGGTAGACATTGGTACGTATAAGGAAGCTATACATAATGGAATTATAGACAATACAAAACCAATCGAGCTATGGTTCCGTGTGGATATAAGTGAGGAGGTTGAGGCTCATAAGGTGTCAGTAAACACAACAGAGCTTGAGATAAGGATTAAAATAGGGTTTATTCAAAAATATGAACAGTTAGTGGTTTTGAGTTTTTATGTTGAAGATGCAATCAATAATAAAAAAATATTTTCTTATCATATCAATCCAAGAAGTTTTGATTATTTCATAACCGCTGATATCGACGATCCTTATTTATTAAACGATTTAATTTCAGATGGGGTGGAATGGGATAACTTTTTGCCATATATAGATATCCCTGAATTGAAAGAAAATACTGTGAAACTTTTGCTTGATATTGTAAGAAAGAAAACCTCTACTTTCTTTGATACCTTAGTACATATTGGTCCCCTACGTAGTGAGTTTGGAAGATTCCATCAATTTTCTGGTGAGCGACCTAATTCAGTTGGTATAAGCGGAGAAGAAGCTTTGAAAATGCTATACTTAGATAGACATAATAAAGGGGAATTAACGAAGAATGTTCAGATGTGGTTAAAGCGGATGTTTAACTATGACTATCATTGGAGTTCTTACAAGGGGCTTTTTGAATTATTATTTAAAACAAAGGATGGAGGGAGTGTAAACGCTAAAGATGTCGGATTTGGGGTCTCGCAGATATTGCCAGTTATAATCCAAGGGTATTACCCAATTAATCAGTGTATTGTTATCGAACAACCCGAGATACATTTACATCCAAGAGCACAAGCCGAACTTGCGGATTTGTTTCTGGATATTATTGAGAAGACAAACAAATCTATGTTAATAGAAACCCATAGCGAACATATTTTACTTAGGCTTAGAAGAAGGATAATTGAAAATACATTGAAAAAATATACTGAGCAAGCAACTGAGAATAAAGAAGGTATCGAGAATAAGATATCAATAAACTTTATAGAGTACAAAAAAAGAAAGAGCCAGCTTTCATATATTAGTATAAATGAACTTGGTGAGTTTAAGGGGAGCACAAAAGGTTTTCATGAATTCTTCGCGGATGATTATGAAGAATCGTTCAGCATGCTCCAATCATTAGCTGAAATAAAAAAGGTAATGAAAAACGTGAGTGGGAGTGTCGATGGGAATTGAAAATAGTAATCGATACAAATATTTTATGCAAGGGATTCCAGGATAAGGATATTGATATTGTTACAATGATTCTAAACTTCCGAACAAACGAGAAAATTGCTATTGGACTTGATTTAGATGGTCTTATGTTAGGAGAATATACAAATGAAGTTGGTAAAGATGAGTTTTACAGAAAGTGGATAACTCATTTTACGAACACCAATAGAATTCATTATCAAGATGGAAAACTCCAACGTAAAATAAAAAATGAACTTCTTAAAAGAGGATTTCATGAAGAAAGTGATCAAACCTTTGTTGCAGTTTCGTTGAAGTTGGATAAGGTGATAATTACCGAAGACAGTGATTACGGGAAAGGGAAAGAGGCAAAAGCGAAAAATCATATGCATGTACTTGATTATATGACAAATCAATTAGGTATGAAAGTGTTTGATTCAAAGGAAGCAAACGAAGAATTTTAATTTAAGAAAGAAATGGAATAATTTATTCTTAAACTCTCAATTAGCCGACAATTTGTTGTATAGACTTGCACTAAAGTGCGCAGATAGCCTGCAAAGTCTGTCACTATTCACTTAGAGTTTGTCACCAAGCCGAGGAAAATCAGGTATCGACCCCTGATATTCGCTCGGCTTTTCATTTTAAAGCAGGAGGCAGTTTAGGGAAATGCAGGAGAATGTAGAGTTTTTCTCAATTCTTCTCAAATCACACTTCAGAGTCTTTTATTGGGCGATTCAGAGCTTCTCAGGCGGTGTAACTATATAAAAATGATTAGGTCTGTGGAACAAACGACAGGGAGTGAGTTCGTGCAGTTGATAAGAAGAATAACCGACAGTGATTTGATTGGTGGCGCTCTTGAATTCATGGATACCGCATCACGTTATGCCTCAAGAGGTGTATTAGTGGACGACAAGCTTCATGTTGCTATGATGTACATGTCAAAAATTAACCTTTATAAGTTACCTGGCGGGGGAATTGATGAAGGCGAAGAGATCAGAGATGCGTTTCTACGTGAAATAAAGGAAGAGACAGGTTATGAAGCTGAGATTATATATGAATTGGGTTACGTCGAGGAGCATAAGAACAAAAATAATTTTATGCAACAATCCTACTGTTTTGTAGCAAAAGCGCACAGCTGCGTAAGTAACGCGATGCTTACTGAAAGTGAAACACAGCTTGGAATGATAGTTGAATGGATGACATTTGAGAAAGCATTAGAAGTAATGAACAGCTCAGAAAAAATTTGCTCTGATTATTCAACCCAATTTATGATTGTACGGGAAAAGGCTATTCTTGAAAAAGCGGTTGAAGTATTAGCGAACCTATATGGGTGAGGGATATTTGAAGAATGTAAGGTAGCGGATGAGAATGACAAAGGTTGAGAAGATCTACTTACAGGAAAAAGAGCAAGCCTTAAAAGAACAGGCATGTGATTTTGCCAAAAAAATGCTGAAGGACCTTGATCCAGATAAAGGTGCTGAGATCACTGGTCTTCCATTGAAGGGGTTGAGGGTTAATCCCAAGGCTTCTTTTTATTTGCATAGCTTATTTTGGAGATGATATTTCATACGAAGATCGATAATGCTGGAATTCCAACAGACGAGGCGAAAGCCGTCAATTATGAGGCAAAACAACTTTCGGAATACAATAAACCTATATATAGGGACAAAAAGTTCTTCTATGGGTTTTACGCATGTCATCTTCGGAAGTAAGTTGCGTATTCATCAAAGGGTTCCGATCATCTATAAAAGTTATGGTGAACTCATTCTAATTTGGAAACATGCCTACGCTATGGTTACATTGCACGCAACTATAGGGTTGTTCAAGGCGTTCATCTGATAAGTATTCTGCAATTAGACTCTAAAGACATAGGGTTCAATAAGAAGCATTTGCGAAAAGACTTTTATGCACTCTTCAATGAGTGGTTAACCAGTAAAATTTACCAAAGGTAACCAAGACTGATTTGAATCACTACTCATGGTTTTCACCTATCAAGAGGTGAAAAGTAACAATTCCTCTTATTATCGAATTCAAATCCCGATGGTAGAAGTTTTGGGTTGTACTCTCATGATCGTGATGAAACAGCAATTTCCCGTCTTTCGAAACCCAATCATACCAATAACCCTTAGTAAGATGTTCAGTAACATATAGCATGGTATCGTCGATAAATATAATCGTTGCCCTCTGAATCTCCTCCGAACTCGGCTCTCCTGACTTGCCTGTATTTCTCACTGACTTTATGGCAAATGAAAATTCCTTTGTTAAGCCTTCAAGATCGGTTAACTTCTCCAATCGTTTTCACCCCTCCGTCTGATCGTTATACCATGTATAATCCTATTTTGAGCATAAAGCAAGATGGAGTTTGGATTTATTTTTCAATGTGGTTACAATTGCAACACCATCCAGTTTTTATTGACGGAATTAATATGCTTGTGTATGTTCATATCAAACAAATCTCCAAGCTTTTTAGGAACGGGTGATTTATGATGCATCTTCCAAAAGATTATTTGGATGACCTTTTAGTGCGTATGACATATCATTCTTGTGCAATAGAGAACAATGTCATCACGCTTAGCGAAGCTGTTTCCATCCTACTTTATCGAGTGATTCCTGGTAAAATTTCAGTTCATAAAGTTTATGAATTAGAAAATCATCGGTTAGCTTTCAACTATATTATAGAGAATATCGATCAAGAACTTACGATATCATTAATTCACGACATTCATTCTTTATTATTGGATCGGCTTAATCACGAAAGAGGTCGATTTAAATCCCAGGAAAATGCGATAGTCGGGGCGTCAAACCATACAGCTTCTCCCAAAGAAACGCCTTCTCTCATGGATCAGTGGCTTCTAAATCTGAACAATCAAATTCAACAAGCGAATTCATCTGATGATATCATTCTTTTGATTTGTTCCAGCCATATCGAATTTGAACGAATTCATCCGTATGTCGATGGTAATGGACGAACAGGTCGATTGCTCATGATGTTTCTGTTGTTACAAAATCAAATTGCACCTCTTGTCATTCAAAAAGAGAATAAATACGAATATTTTCAATTTCTTGAAGAGCAAAATACAGAAGGGTTTACGGTTTATGCTGTTTCAACCATAGAGAAAGAGAAACAGCGATATCAAGCATTCCTGAATTCACTTCCTAAGGAGTAATCAAGGGAGATGGCACGAGCAGGCGTGTAAAGAATTTATAGCCATTGTGGTGGGTAGGGCAAATTAGGACATTGAGAATGGGGGAGGAGCGATATCTATGGTTAATTATTATAATCATCAGCAAACCGTTAAAGAGTCCATAGTTGCATTCATGCGGCAAAAAGGGTACTCAAGATCAACGTTTGCAAAGTTAACGAATATACCCAGAACGGCGATTGATCAATTATTACTGCAAGGTGAAGAAAATATTGATATATCGACATATAACGCTTATATATTGCAAATCAATCAGAGATTTAATTTCGCGGAGGGAAATCTCTTAAAAGTAACACCTAAGCCCAATTTGTTACCGACTAAACTTGTTCAACCAGAAAAAAATGCGAGAACACAAGAAGTTTTGGACGGCTTTAACGGTTTGGAAGAAATCCTTGATATTTTTCAGATGTATTTAAAGAAGAAATGATTGGGATTATGAGATGACTGAATGTTGAGAAAAGCCGCATTTGAATATTTGTGGCGAAAAGTCATATCTTGAATTTCGTAATATTCAAAGGGGCAAAAATACTGAAGATTGTGAAAATATAGGGATGTGTAATTGATAAATCCAATTTTAGTAGCTGTACCGTGTATAAGAAAAGAGAAGCAGACTTCACATTAATATGTCTATTTGAATCGGCTATTTTTTAACAGAGGTCAACACATTGAACAGATTAAAAGGATATTTGAATGCGTCTAATCAGTTAATAAGTCCTATTGTAAATACTCATTACCATGAATTTTCGATGGTTCACCAATGAACCTTTGTGACACTAAAATGACCCCTAATACAATCTTCTATCATCCAAAAGAAGTTATTAGCATTTTCAAAGTCATTCTCAATACAGCCAGCAACGAACTGATGACAGTTGTCCCATATTACATTATATGAGCGCCGAATCAAGCATGGATTCTGCTTGGGATTTGATAGAGTAATCACTAAGTACATTGCCAGCTCTATCACAGGCAACATAGATTTGACAGAAAGGATTACTGTTATAAAACTCCTGATAATTCACTTCTTCGATTCGTCCGCTTCCGTCGAGTTTGATTATACGCTGATGTCCAATGTAGATCCCAGTATGTTCGGCTGGACCAAGCTTTCGATAAACTATCGAACCAGGTTTTGGTATTACATCTCCCTCCAGCACCGTAATAATTCGTTTCAACAAAGGATTAGAAAAACTCATTTCAATGCCTCCTATCTGTCCTTATTGATTTTTTTGTAATTCTATTATTTTTTCGCTTCTCTCGCTCTTTATACTTGTGACCGTAGTAATTTATAGTAAAACTAACGAGAATGGGAGTTGGAACATGACTTTAAAGGACAAAATAATCAGCTATCTGAAAGACAAGGACGGCTTAACTGATCGCGAGATTACTAATGCTATTTTAGGTGTGAACGAACCACAACAGGCAGTAAACCAGATATGTAGAGCATTAGTGAGCAAAGGAATCATTAGGCGGGTTAATCGTAGAGATGGGCTGATTGGCAATTACATAGTCGTTCAGGGCGTGCACATTCAACCACCTTCATTCGTTCAGGTAAAGCATACGACCGAGGCTTCCGCAGTGTTCAAAGAAGATCATCTCAAGCAGATATTGAAGGATTATTTGCATGCTGATGGATGGGAAACGCAGATTGCATGGGGGAGAACGCCTGGGATTGATATCAATGCGATTCGAGGAACAGAGCGATGGATTTTGGAAGTCAAAGGGTTAGGGTCATTAAGTGCAATGAACGTAAATTACTTTTTGGGAGTCCTGGCAGAAACGCTTCAACGAATGGATGACCCGAATGCAAAGTATAGCATTGCGTTACCCGACGTGAAGCAGTTTCGGAATCTTTGGAATAGACTTCCATTGTTAGCGAAGAAGCGGACAGGGATAACGGCAATATTCATTGATGGACAGGGTAAAGTCCATCAATGTGAAACCTAATAAGTTCAGTAAATGAAGGAGAATATTTAAGATACGAACTGCTTGGGTGCTAAAATATATACTTTTTAGAACTTCGAACAAGTATATACCCAATGTTAATGAAGAAGGAATGACAAAGGAGTATGCATTATCCGCAGGATAAATTGGATGATACGATAAGATAGTTGGTCAATATTCTTGAGAAGGTGCTAAAGGTAATGGGACTCGAATTGTATTTAGGAAATAGTGTTAACCTAAACCGCTGAACAAGCGGTTTTTCTTTTTGAGGTGATCTTGTATAATAAAAAAGTAAGAGTGGAGTAATAATAAAGTATAAGCAGATTTGTGCGAGGTGGTTAATTTGGAACTGAAGCTTTTCTATAAAACCCAGAGGGAACTCGCCACGGCGTTAAACGAGATTGTTAATGCTTATTGGGATAATAGCGTAAGCGAAGACTCGCTAATGCAGTATATATCGAATATTTACATAAACAATCCGAACAAGATTTTAAAACATGAGCAGTTTACAACTATACTCAAACAACAATGCGGGAAACGACGACTGGAAGTTGTCGAACGGGTACTATTGCTGACTGGAATGATGAAGGAACAAAATACTATTGGCGTAAAAGCAGGGAGATAAACCATGACTATAGAATTAGGTTATAGTGTAACGATAACTGGTGCATCGTTCCTATTTTATGAATTAAAGCAGGTCGTAGGACTTAAAATACTGGGATTAACGGAATCGCAAATAAAAAAAAAGGTAGCAGAGGAAAATCTATTTCAATATCAGGTCAAATCAAGTATTAAAAGAAGTCTGCCATCGGTATTGCGAAGAGCAGGCGTACTCGATGAAGCACTCTGTCATATGGTTTTGGAGCATTCATTAGAGTCAGGGAAGATCATCAATTTGTATGCCATTATGAAAACGGACAGGCTCTTCTTTGAATTTATGACTGAAGTTATCCAAGAAAAGTTTAATTCTGACAATTATCTGTTGGAGAAGAAAGACCTCAATTTGTATATTGCTTCAAAGGCTGAGCAAAATGCTGGGGTAGCGGCTTGGACAGAACAAACGATTACCAGACTGAAGCAAGTATATGTAAAGGTTCTACATGATTCAGGACTCCTGAGGGACAAGAAGTCTGGTGAATTAAGCAGACCTATGATGGATGAGGAATTGAAACAGCACTTGATTCAAATCGGAGACATTGCTTATGTTCGAGCAATGGGTGAGGTATAGCGTATGGCGAATATTAAAAGTAGGCTTGATAAAATAATACCGAAGATCAGGGAAGATAAATTCATTGAGGGCAGAGGCTTGGGAAACGAAATTAGCTTCTATGTGTTTGATTACGAGCCTGAGAACGAACTGCTGGTTCGAGATTATATCCCTCACGTGTTGAAGGAGTTCAGTCACGAAGGTTCTGGACGCAAACTCATTGAGTTCGATTTATATAAGATGCTCATTGAGATTGCCAAAGAGAAACGAATCTATGACCGAATTCCTCAAATGGAAGAAAAACAGGGCAAGGATGCCTTGTTTAAAGCGATGGCTAACTTTGCAAAGCCTGAAATCTTTCTGCAAAAGATCAAGGATCAGATGCAGGATCACAATGTCGTACTCATCACAGGTGTGGGTAAGGTATATCCATTTGTACGTTCCCACAATATATTGAACAACCTTCAGGAAGTTTTGGACAAGACTCCTGTGATTATGTTCTTTCCAGGAAAGTATGATGGACTTACATTACGCTTATTCGATCGTTTTAAAGACGACAATTATTATAGAGCATTCCGTTTAGTGGATTAAACCAGAGGGGGAAGACTTGTGTTAATCAAAGACATGTTCGTGAAAGACATTGAACGAAGTATTAAAGGTGTAATTAAGGTCGCTCAAACCGATGAAAATAACATTTATCAGGAACTCGATGAGTATGTCGTGACACGGGAACTCAATAAGCACTTATCTAAGTTTTATGAGAATTATCAGCAAGGCATCGATGGAAATACAGATAAAATGGGCGTTTGGATTTCGGGCTTTTTTGGTTCGGGTAAATCGCACTTTTTAAAGATACTTGCTTACTTGCTTGAGAACAAGATGGCGAAAGATAAACGTGCAGTCGATTTCTTTGCCGATAAAATTCAAGATCCAATTGTTCTCGCTAATATGAAAAGAACTTCTAACGTGGAAACAGAGGTTATCCTGTTCAATATTGATTCGAAAAGTTCATTGGATAACAAGTCTAAAGAGGATGCCATCCTCCGTGTATTCACGAAAGTCTTCTACGAGCATATGGGTTTTTATGGTGATATCCCTGGTGTGGCAGAGATGGAAAAGTACCTGACCAAAGAAGGTGTGTATGAGGACTTTAAGCGTGAGTTTAAAGAGGCGGCAGGTGAAGAGTGGGTTGACCGTAGAAACACCTTCTATTTTGACGCTGATTATGTAATCGGAGCATTGACAAAGGTTACTTCGATGTCCGAAGATACTGCTCGAAACTGGTTCGAGAATGGTGTAAATAACTTTGAGATCAGCATCGAAAAATTCTCGAAGGACGTAAAAGAGTACATCGCTCAGAAGGGGAGCAACTTCCACCTCATTTTCCTGGTCGATGAGATTGGTCAATACATAGGTGACAGTAGACAACTGATGCTTAACTTGCAAACGTTGGCGGAGGATCTCGGAACGCATTGCTTAGGCAAGGTGTGGATTATGGTCACTTCGCAGGAGAGTATTGACAGTATTGTGAAGGTGAAAGGTGATGACTTCTCTCGAATTCAAGGACGATTCGATACAAGACTATCCCTTTCCTCTATATCGGTAGATGAAGTTATCAAGAAACGGATTCTTGATAAGAAGGAACATGTTGCTGATAAATTGAAACTTCTTCACCATGAGAAGAGTGCTACTCTCAAGAACCTGATGAGCTTTAAGGATAGTACGGCGGATTTGCGTGGCTTTGAAAATGATCTGGAGTTTGTTGATGTTTATCCGTTTCTTCCATATCAGTTCAAGCTCCTCCAGAACGTTTTCGAGCAAGTACGTAAACATGGTAGTTCAGGGAAGCACTTATCTGAAGGGGAGCGTTCCATGCTCTCTGCATTCAAGGAAGCTGGATTGCGGTTTAAGGATGCTGAAGAGGGTACACTCATCCCGTTTTATGCTTTCTACGATACAATTAAGGAGTTCCTGACCCCTACAATCGCAAGGGTTATTGAAGGTGCATATGAGAATCCAGTATTAAAAGACGATCCGTTTAACATGGATCTGCTTAAAGTGTTGTTCATGATTAAGTATATTAAAGAGCTTCCTGCGAATATCGACAATGTTGCTACGCTCATGGTTACACAGATCGATGAAGATAAGTTGGCTTTAAAGGATAAAATTAAGGTTTCACTCCGAAAACTGATATCCCAAACGCTTATTCAGAAAAACGGTGAGTTCTACTTGTTCTTGACGGATGATGAGCAGGATATTAACCGTGAGATCAAAGCAATGAAGATTGAAGAGGATGTCATCAAGCGGGAGCTTGCCAATTATATCTATCAGGACTTATACGATGACAAGAGATATCGTTACTCGGCACAATACCAATTTCCATACAATCAGAAGATGGATGAGAAGAATATCGGAAATCAAACATCAAGTATTGGCATTAATATTCTTTCGCCGCTGTCGGATCACTATGCCAAATCAGAACAAGAATTGATGCTCATGTCTTCTGGAACTGGTGAGATGATTCTAAAGATGGGTGCGAATGGAGCATATGTGGAGGAAATGGAGGAAGCGCTCAAGATTGATGAATATCGGAAGAAGAAAAATCTGAATCAACTTCCAGGTAACATTCAGAACATCTTAAACAATAAAAGGGATGAGGCTATTGATCGCAGACGCAGAGTGCGAGATATGCTGGAGGAAGCCATCAAAGACGGCTTATTTTACATCAATGGTAATAAAGCTGAGATCAAGGGTTCGACGGTGAAAGAGCGAATTAACGCTGGATTCCTTTCATTGGTCGAAAATGTGTATACGAAACTTGGATATGTGAAGAACTTCTTGGAATCAGAAAAGGATCTCATCTCGATTTTGAGAAGAAATAATGAGCAATTGACCATTGATGGTAGATTGTCGAATGCAAATGAGCTGGCAATAAAAGAAGTCATGGACTTTATTAGCTTGCAGGATAGCATCCAGAAACAAGTCAGGGTCAAGGGGTTATTGGATCGTTTTAAGGATAAACCTTATGGGTGGAAGGAACTCGATATTTCTGGTTTGATAGCGGAGTTGATGAAGGAGCAACGAATTCGCTTACGTCTCAATTCCGAGTATTTGGGACCTGAAGACGGTAATACCGTCAACGCTTTGACCAAAACAAGCGAGATTGATAAGGTTATTGTTGTAAAGAGGGTTATCGTTGCCGAGTCATTATTGAAAGTTGCGAAGAACATCTGTAAGCAAGTGTTCAACAAAACGGATGTTGCTGATGATGAGGATGGTCTGATCAAGGATATTCGTCATCTGATTGATCAGCAAATAACCGAGATTAAAGCACTCAAAAACCGTTACGAAGGAAGAAAGTATCCAGGCGGTAGTCTCTTGGATCGTGGACTTGAATATTTCGGTGAGTTTACGAAAGGCTTAGATAACGTCTCATTTTTCACGAAACTTCGTGATCTGGAAGATCATCTTCTGGATTGGGAAGAAGACGTTACGTATGTAAAAAGCTTCTTTGCTTCCCAAAAAGAAATTTTTGACAAAGGACTCCATGCAATTGAGAAATACAAAGAAAACGATGTTTATTTATCGGGTGACGAGATCAAGGGTTTTGCAGATAAACTGCAAGAGATATTAACAGAAGTACAGCCTTATCGAAAAATAAAGGATATTCCTGAACTTGTCAATAAAATTGATGAACAAATTCAAACGGTGCTTGAGGAGAAGAAAGTAGCGGCGAAAAGTGTTATTCAATTAGATTTGAATCATCTGACATTGCGTGCGAATGAAGATGGCGTGTCTAAAGAGACGAAAGAACGAATTCAAGCTTATTATGAGAACTTGTTTAATAGTATGAATGAACTTGTCGACATCTATAAGGTGGATGCAACAATAACACAAAGCTCAGCATTTAAAGACAAGCAAGAACTCATTATTAATCGTGAAATTCGTGAGTTTGAAGAGAATCAACCAGTGGAAACACCAGTTACAGGAGGGGGCGGAGGAGATAAACCGCCAGTTATAATAAAGCCTGTTTCTCAGAGAGAAAGAGTGAAAGTGAATGATCTGCTTGCTACTAAGACCTTGCGTACAGAAGCAGAAGTAGATATGTTGCTGGACACATTGTCTGCTAAGCTGAAACAGATTATAAAAAGCAATAAACAAATCGAATTTATTGATTAAATACATGTGCCGTGGTCTAAGTCCACGGTATTCTTACTTTGCACACACTCTAATATAGGTCGGTGAAAAGCACAGATGAACAAGACAGCACTGAAAAACTTTGCAACGAATGCTCGTAAAGAACTGATTGAGAAAGTAAAAGCAAAATCTTTTAAGATAGGGATTACGGAAGAAAATATTAAGAAAGCTCAAATTGAAAGCTCGGATGTCATCTATATTGACGATAAACAACTATCTGCGACGGAGAAAAAGCAACGGGAGAAACTTATTTCACGGATAAAAGAAATTGGGTACAAGCAGGTAATAGAAGAAGTGGCTCATAACTGGTTTAACCGCTTAATAGCGTTACGGTTTATGGAGGTGAACAACTATCTTCCTACAAAGGTAAGAGTATTGTCTTCCAGCAATGCCGATAGTACTGAACCAGACATTATTAAAGAGGCATTGACGGTTGATCTGGATATTGATAAAGAGTTGGTATATGAACTGAAGCTAAGTAATAAGACAGAAGAACTTTTTAAATATTTAGTTATTAAGCAATGTAACAGTTTGAACAAAGCTCTTCCGTTTATGTTTGAGACGATTGATGACTATAAAGAAATCCTCTTTCCTGAAGGTTTGTTAATGAAAGAATCATTCCTTCGTGAAATGACAGATACTACACTCATTTCAGAGTCAGATTGGGAGCAGGTTGAGATTATAGGATGGCTGTACCAATTTTATATTTCAGATAAGAAGGATCAGGTTTTTTCAGATCTTAAAAAAAGTATAAAAATCAGTAAAGAGAATATCCCAGCGGCTACTCAACTATTTACTCCTCAATGGATTGTTAAATACATGGTGGAAAACACCTTAGGTCGGCTTTGGTTCGAAAGTTATCCAGAGAGTGCATTAAAGTCAGAATTGAAATATTTTATAGAGGAAGCAGAACAAGAAGATGAAGTAAAAAGGAAACTTGAAGAGATGCGATATAAAGGTGTTAATCCAGAAGATATTACCTTTTTGGATCCATGTTGCGGAAGTGGCCATATCCTTGTTTACGCATTTGATATTTTTTATGAAATGTATCTTGAAAAAGGCTACACTAATCATGAAATTCCAAAACTTATTTTGGATAAAAACTTGTTTGGTTTAGATATTGATAATCGAGCTGCTCAATTAGCTTCTTTTGCAGTAATGATGAAAGCAAGAGAAAAATCCCGCAGAGTTTTTGGGCAAGATATCAAATTGAATATTTTTGCAATTCAAGAAAGTAATTGGATCACAGATGAAGTGATAAGTTTTATAGAAGACGGGTTGGATATGCAGGATGAGAAAACAATTACTCTGAGAAGAGTATTAGAACATTTAAGTGAGAGCTTCATGGATGCTAAGGAATTTGGATCAATTATTAATGTTCAATCGCTTGATTATAGTCTCTTAGAGAAGAGAATAGAAGACTTAGAAAAAGAGCCGCTTGACTTAATAAAGATGGTTATCAGACAAGAATTATTGGATAAATTTCCGAATTTAATCTTGCAAGCGAAAGTTTTAGCGGGGAAATACGATGTGGTGTGCACAAACCCCCCTTACATGGGTAACAATGGGATGACCACAAAGCTTACAAACTACTTAAAGAAGAACTATCCTGACACCAAATCCGATATGAGTACAGTATTTATGGAGAAGGCAATTCTTCTCTGTAAGGATACAGGTATATTTTCGATGATAAATATTCCTGTGTGGATGTATTTGTCAAGTTATGAAAAATTGAGAGATAGTATTATTAAAAATAATACAATAATAAACATGCTACATTTTGGCAGAGGGATCTTTGGTTCGGATTTTGGAACTACTGCATTTGTTATTTCAAATGTAAACTTGAAGAATTATAAAGCAACGTACAGAAGATTATATCGAGATAAGGGAACAGTTGACAATATTGAACAAAAAGAAAAGTGGTTTTTTGAAAAACAGGGACATTTTAGCATAGAAAAAGAGAGCTTTATGCAAATCCCCTCAAGTCCAATAACCTATTGGTTAAGCGAAAAAATTAAAGGCTTGTATAAGTATGAATTAATCGATAAAAAGTTTGAAATTAAAGAGGGCGTCGGTACAAGGAATGATGATATATTTCTGAAGTACTTTTGGGAAGTTCCCTTCAATAATATAGATAGACAAAAAAGATGGATTTTTACAGATAAAGCTGGTTCTTATAGAAAATGGTATATGGGATTTAGCTATGTTATGGACTGGGAAAATGATGGAGAGCGAATAAAGAACTATAGAAATCCAGATGGTTCTTTAAAATCAAGACCTCAAAACCTTCAATTTCTATTCAAAGAGGGTGTAACTTGGGGAAAGGTAGGTCTTGGAAAACCAAGTTTCAGATGGAGACCATCAGGTTTTGGATTTAATGATGCCGCTCCTACAATATTTGGAGAAGATTCATATCTACTATTAGCACAGTTAAATAGCAAATTATCTGAAATAATGTTGAAAATACAAGGTGACACTGTAAATATTACTTCTGGAGTTTTGAAAAATTTACCAAACTTAATCAATAGTAATATAAATAAAGATAGTTTAAGAGGGTTGATTGAAAGTTGTATTAATATTTCAAAAATTGACTGGGATGCATATGAAACATCCAGTGAATTTAGAATTCACCCTCTACTAAACAATCGAAAGTATAAAAAAATTGAAGATGCATTAATTGATTGGGGAGATTCCATTGAAAGAAGATTTGAAGAATTACGGGAAAATGAGGAAAAAATAAATAGTATTTTCATCGAGTCCTACCAACTAAAGGATGAGTGTTCATCGCATATAGATGAGGCAGATATTGCTTTAAGTAGAATTAATCCTAAAAGGGATGTTGAGTCCTTCATTTCATATTTTGTTGGTTGTATTTTTGGGCGGTACTCTCTTGAGGAAGAAGGGCTTGTTTTTGCTGGAGGCAGGTTTCAGCCAGAGAAATACCAAATATTTGCGGCAGATAAAGATAATGTTCTGCCCATTCTATCTGGCTCTTATTTTCAAGAAGACATTGTGTCAAAGTTTATAGAATTTGTAGAAATTACATTTGGCAATGAAAAACTATCCGAGAATATCGAGTACATCGCTAATTTACTCGAAAAGAAGGACGGGGAAACTGCCAAAGAAACATTAAGGAGATACTTTATCAACGAATTTTTTAAGGATCATCTACAAACATATAAAAAGAAGCCGATTTATTGGTTCTTCACTTCTGGTAAACAAAAAGCATTCAATTGCTTGATCTACATGCACCGTTACGACAGATCTACTTTATCAAGGATTCGAACGGATTATCTGCATGAACTTCAGATTCGAATGGATGCAGAGAAAAAAACACTCCTTGATATTATCAACGGAGACGGTACGACAAAAGAAATCGCCAATGCGAAGAAAGATCTGAAGTCACTTGATCTGAAGATTGATGAACTAAGAGCATATGATGAAAAGCTTCACCATATGGCAGACATGCAAATCGAGATCGATCTGGATGACGGTGTTGCTGTGAACTATGCCAAGTTTGAAGGATTAGTCGCTCCAATCAAATAATTTGGGTACAATGGGGATATGCCATTATTTTTGGTATATCCCTGTTTTTAGCCTGATGAAAAAGGTGTTGATAAATCGTGAATATGGATGAAGTTACAAAGGCACTGCAAGATGCTTTTCTTCTACCGCTCAATGAGGGCGAACATCGAAAAATCATCTTCTGGTTCGATAAAGACCTGGAGTTTGCTGAATATATACATGAGATTTCCCTTGAGAACGTCAAAGTGCATACGTTGACTGAGGGTAATAACTTCTATACTAAGGTGTTGCTCGAAGAAGAGGATCCGACCTCGAACTATTTGATTTATTCCAACCTGGACATGAGTATGGAAGACAATTGGTTGTTGGATACAATTCTGTACTCAAAGACGTTCTATGCGGATAGGATATCCCTCATCATGAATGAACTGAACATCGATACTTCTCTTCGCAGTTCAGTAAAGAAATACGAGAAGTTCTTTGGGAGTAAGGATCGGATTAAGAAATTCAAAGGGTTAGAGGTTAAAGCGAATTCTGAAGGAACAATTGAACTAATGATGATGAGTACGTTATGCAACATCAAGACTCCTGACTTTGAGGATGTTCTAAAGGTTGTACTGATGGATTTAATTGATGACAGAGAGAATAAGCATCTGGATTCGATTGCGAAGTATGTAGGGTTAGAAGTGTTTTGGAATGCGGTAGCTGAGCGGTATGGCTATGAGCAAAGTCAAAAGTCACTTAAAACGCTGTTTATCCATTTGACGGTCACTGCACTTAGCCATGCGGTTAATGAGGAACGTCTTTCACTGGTTAAAGGCTACATTGCTACTCGAAATAAGTCCAATGCTTTGGTGTTCGTTGACCACTGGATGCATCATAAAACGGATTATCATCTGTATGACCAATATGCAGAAATCGCTGAGAAAGAAATCAAGCTATCGGATATCGTAAATCAGCTCCCTATTGAAGAATTCAAGGCGGCGGATATATTCCCATATTTCGATAAAGCAATTATCATTTATATCGCCAATAGTCTGGAAGATCGACTTGAGGATTATGATGCATATACGAAGCTAATTAACCTGCGGAGAGCGAAGCATTACTACGAGCGATATCAATCCATTTATGAAGCCCTCTACTACACCGTTAAGATGTTCGAGTTTCATAAGAAATACAGCATGGGTATTCCGAAAACGCAAGCAGTGGATATGTACCGAGCTTATGTGAATGACTATCACCAAATGGACATGTTCTATCGGAAATTCTATGTTGCATACGATAATGATTCGAACAGCGAAATCTTGAAGAAGCTCAAAGTGATGGTTGAGAACCTATATACGAACTGGTATATGAGCGAATTAAGCTCGCACTGGTCCGCCGCTGTGCACGATGAGTTAAAATCGAGCTGGGTATTACCAGGTATTCAAAACCAGAAGGATTTCTATAGAAGCTTTGTTTCACCGAAAATCTCTAATGGTGATCGAGTATTTGTTATCATATCGGATGCTCTGCGTTATGAGATAGCCTCAGAGCTTACGGACAAACTTAACTCGGAGACGACAGGAGCTTGTGACATTCAACCATTGTTAGGAGTCGTACCTTCTGTTACGAAATTAGGGATGGCTTCACTTCTTCCACATAAGAACCTGGAGATTGATCTAAATGGTAATGTGCTGGTGAATGGAAAGTCTTCAAGTGGCATCGACAATCGTATTGGTATTCTCCAAGGGGTTGTAGCCGAAAGCACAGCGGTTCATTTTCAAGAGCTGAAGAATATGAATAAGGCTGGTCGCAGGGAGGCATTCAAGGGTAAGAAACTGGTCTACATTTATCACGATAGCATTGATGCAACAGGAGATAAGGCATCGACCGAGGTCTATACGTTCACAGCGGCGGAGAAAGCCATTGATGAGTTGTACGATATAGTTAAAATCATTAAGGATGATTTGAGTGGTACGAACATTTTTATCACTGCGGATCATGGTTTCGTATATCAACGGGATGCTTTGGAAGAGAGTGACAAGATTGAAAAGGAAGGCATTCAAGCCTTCGAAGTTAAACGCAGACATCTATTCTCGCAAGAAAAAGGGGAACGAAGCGGTCTTCTTGATATTAATATGGATAGCCTGATTACAAACGAACATCAGATTACGACATATGTGCCTAAAGCAACCATTCGCTTTAAAATTAAAGGAGCGGGGGCTAATTTTGTACATGGTGGAGCCAGTCTTCAGGAAATCGTTGTGCCGCTTATTCAATTTAAAAACATTCGAAGCGGACAGAAGAACAGTCGAGAAATTGAGAAGGTGGACGTTAAACTCACAAACACCACAAGAAAGATCACGAATAGTCTATTTAACCTTACTTTCTTCCAGACGGAGAAAATAGAGGACAAACGAGTTCCTCGAACAGTGAAGATCTATATGGTGGATGATGCTGATACCGTGATTAGTAACGAGGAAATGCTCATCTGTGATCGAACATCAGATAAACCAGACGAGCGTACATTTAAGCTTCGCTTTGCATTAAAGTCAATACCATATGACAAGAATAATAACTATTATCTTATCACGAAAGACATCGAGACGAATATCATCATTGAAAAAACACCATTCACAATCAATTTGGGTATAGTTAGCGATTTTGATTTTTAGAGGAGGGGAGGAGACCGAGTGGAGTCAATAAATGAAGTACAAACACTCGATTTAGACCGCAAGCTCAATGATGTGTTTTCAGGCAGGGTTGTTCGGAAGGACTTAACGAAGCTTATGAAAGAAGGAGCAAATGTCCCTGTGTATGTACTTGAATATTTGCTTGGCATGTATGCGGCGACAGATGATGAGGATAACATTCGAGAAGGAATTGAGCGGGTCAAGAAGATCCTCTCAGAGAATTTTGTAAGACCAGATGAAGCAGAAAAGGTCAAATCGAGAATTCGGGAACTCGGTCAATACTCCGTTATTGATAAGATAACGGTAACGCTCAATGAGAAGATTGATTCATATGTGGCAGAGTTCTCTAACTTGGGACTAAAAGGGGTTCCGATATCGCCGAACTATGTCAAAGAGTACGACAAGCTCTTGGCAGGCGGGATCTGGTGCATGCTAAAGATGGAATACTTCTTCGATGAAGAGGTCAAGAACAGCAATCCGTTTAGCATCAGTAGCTTGAAGCCGATTCAAATGCCGAACATGGATCTGAACGAGGTGTTTGAGGGCAGGAAGAGCTTCTCGAAAGAGGAATGGATCGATGTACTTATTCGCTCTACAGGTATGGAGCCAACCCAACTTGAGGACAGAGTGAAGTGGCATCTACTACTTCGGCTTGTACCTCTTGTTGAAAACAACTATAACATGTGTGAACTCGGTCCACGGGGGACGGGTAAATCTCATGTGTATAAAGAGATATCGCCTAACTCGATTCTCGTCTCTGGTGGACAATCGACGGTTGCTAACCTTTTTTACAACATGTCTTCGAAAAAAGTAGGACTTGTTGGAATGTACGATGCGGTGGCATTCGATGAAGTAGCGGGTATAACCTTTAAGGACAAAGATGGTATACAGATCATGAAGGATTACATGGCATCGGGATCATTTGCACGGGGAAGAGAAGAGAAGGCGGCTTCTGCTTCCATGGTATTTGTAGGTAACATCAACCAAAGTCTTGACTCACTGATCAAGACATCCCATCTATTTGCACCGTTCCCTGAAGCGATGGCGAATGACTCTGCATTCTTTGATCGGATGCATTATTATCTCCCAGGCTGGGAAGTACCGAAGATGCGACCTGACTTCTTCACAGATAAGTATGGCTTCATCGTCGATTACATGGCTGAATATTTTAGAGAGATGCGGAAGCGTTCGTTTTCGGATGCTCTGGATCGGTATTTTAGGCTGGGTAATAACCTGAATCAACGTGATGTTATTGCAGTGCGTAAAACGGTATCAGGGTTGGTGAAGCTTCTGTATCCAAACGGGGAGTATACGAGAGACGACATCGAGGAGATCTTGAAGTATGCTCTCGAAGGTAGAAGAAGGGTCAAGGAACAGCTCAAAAAAATAGGTGGGATGGAGTTTTACGATGTCCATTTCTCCTATATCGATAAGGAAACAATGAGCGAAGAATATGTGTCAGTGCCAGAACAAGGCGGTGGAAAATTGATCCCTGAAGGAATGGGTAAACCAGGACATGTATACACGGTTGGTCATGGAGATTCTGGCATGATCGGGGTTTACAAATTGGAGAACCAAGTCGTTTCGGGGACAGGGAAGTTTGAGAAGTCGGGTGTCGGATCCCATCGAGGAGCGAAAGAGAGCCTGGATACCGCCTTCCGCTACTTCACTGCAAACAGTAAGAGTATCAGTGGCTCGATTAGCACGAAGACCAAGGATTATTTGATGCATATTAGTGATATGCAAGGCATTGGTTTGACAGATGAATTAGCGATTGCCGAATTGATTGGACTATGCTCAGGTGCATTGGAGCGACCCGTTCAAGAATCAATGGTCGTGCTTGGTAATATGACTGTTGGCGGTACAATTGCTAAAGTCGAGGAGTTTGCTAATACTCTTCAGATTTGCGTGGATGCAGGAGCGAAGAAAGTTCTAATTCCCGCCTCCTCTGTAGTAGACTTTCAAACGGTTCCTGCTGACCTGCTGATAAAGGTTCAACCTGTATTTTACTCGGATCCTACTGATGCTGTGTTTAAAGCTCTGGGAGTTGGATAAGCTTAACATCATTACCGAGCTTGATATGGTTCTGCTTACACCATTACCTATACCCACTTAGACAGGAAGGAAAGGTGTTTTGATCTTTGTTAGACAAAGGGGAAACGATATACCGATTACAGTCCATCTATTTGCTTGATGGTAAAGTAGAAGAGTTTGGGGAAACAGTGGGGTAGAACAAGACTGAAATAGCAAGTAAAATGATTGCGTTGTCAGCTTATGATCAAATCCAAGTCCATGAAATCGACTGAAATGAGAGTCGTCAGGGTGTTGGAAGGGTGGTTTTCTGGTAAAAAGCAGTATAAACACAAATCTCCCTTTACTTCCTCACTCGCTATTTGATCCGATATCAAGGAATGAATCGGGGGAAAGGAAGGGAAATTAATAGGAAGTACCGAGTTTTCGTCTGAATTAGGCGATTCTTCGGTACTTTTCTTTTTAAATGCGAGATTTTAGTAGGAGGAGTGGTAGATAGATCGACATCTTCATCTGTAATCTGTGTTCAGGCGAGGAGGTTTGGATATTGTGGGAATCTTTAAAAGAGGCAAGGGAAACCGCTCAGGATTATGTGACACGAAATTATAAGGACGCTATCAAAAGCATGCCCAGTTGACTATATTTCAAATTCCAATATGCAAACAACTTTCATTGCCAACAACAATGCTCAAACAATCTATCTGTTTGTTTATCGGCTTCTTTATATGTAGGGTTGCATAATAAATTCATAAGAGTTATGAACATGTTACCGAATATGTGTGAGGATGTTCATAACTTGTTCATAACATATATGAGGATGTATGAACATGTTTCATACAATGTGTGATAAGTTCTTATTTACTTTTGATGCTGATTTGTGATAAAATTAATATTTTTTATTTTGATATTGACTTTTTTCGAGCGTTTAAGCTAAGATTACCCTCAAAATAGGGGGTGAGTGAACCATGACCATCACGATCAGCATCAGTAGTACAATTAGCGGCTCTGGCAAGACGACAGTCGCCTACATGTTTGCACAGTTGTTAAGTACCAATTACAAAGTGCTGGCGCTTGACTTATGTGGACAATGCAACTTTACGGAGGTGTTATTGCACGATAATATAGTGAACAAAACGGTTTGTGATGCATTCGAGACTGGGGATGTTATTTCGCATATCACACCTATAACTAAAAACCTTCATGTGTTGCCTGGTGACATGTGGGTCAATGGGATTCCAACGAACCTCTATATCCAAGGTTTTAAAACAACACAGATTGTTGTCGTTTTGAGAGATTTGCTAAATCGCGCAAAAAATGATTATGATTTCATCGTTGTAGATTGTCCAAGCATATGTGCTGACGAATTATTCAATGTATCTCTATCCATCTCCGATTTTGCAATCATGACTTACTCCCCAAATAATTTAAACTATATCAAGAAATGGTTGGACAGAATTAGGTATGTGCAAGACGAATTAAACCCGAATCTCAAGATTGGAGGCATTTTGCGAACGAGATTCAACCTTATTGAGGATTCACACAAATTTTATAAACAGGAAGTGTGTCGGCTATATCCTGATTATTGTTGGAATAGCGTTTTCCCCAACTCGCCTCTTTTCGCCAATATCGACTCTCACTCTATTCAGAAATCACAAGTAGCCACTGCTTTTAAGCCTGTTTTAGATGAAATGATTCTTCGACTTTTGAAGACTCGAACTGGAATTGGGTTATGGTAAAAGTAAATAGAAAAAAGCCTCAGAAAAATACTAAGTACGATATGAAGACTACTTTAATCGGGCGAGATCAACTTGAAATATCAAAAATGGCGTTAGAACTTTTATTAAACCCTGACCACAGTTGTACTTGTTTAAAGTGGAAGAGGAAAGAATAAAATAAGGAAAATAAACTATTTCGCTGACAAATCAAGAGTCGGATGAATAAGATAGGTTGATCCAGTGTTGATGTGTCAACTACTCTAATAATGCTTTATGCCCAATCTAACAATCTAATTGGGCATGCATTTGCAATTACAGCACAGCATCACAACATGAAAACCATGCTTCTCGCGAGCGAGAAGAGGCTCCTACGCCCAAAGGCGTGGAGCCTTTTTTTTGCAATATTCGAGAGAAGGTTATAAATCCTCCTTCAAAATCTATGATGCTATCATCTACGGGATAAGGGGCTTCGTTTCTACGGGTGACATCTAATTTCGCATCTTCCTTCGGAAATCCGCTCAATAAGATTCACCATGCTCTGTTGTGCTCGCCCTCTGGCGACCGTTCGGCCTTGTGGCACTCACTGCAAAACAGAGCCGTAGAAACTCGCCCCTCGGGAAAAGCCGTTGCCCCATTTGCCAATGGGACAAGTGTTTCTTCGAAACACAAAAAGGCATTGCCTCATTTAAGATGAGGCAACAAAGCATGTTGTCGCATAAGTTCGCCGCGACAAGCTCCTCTCCGAGACGCAAATGCCACACTGTCCATCTACGATGGTCAAATAAATATTGTCGCCGCGAACTAATCATTCATACAGCAAAAGGAGGTGCAAGCAATGGCAAGAAGAAGCAAACCACTCGTTACCCAATTTTTCAACCGAGATCGGCTCGCATTTACGGCAATGAACAAAGTCGGTCATGTCTCTTCCGATCATCTCCGCTCTTGCGGCTTAGCTGATAGACGTATACAAAACCTTATACGAGATGGTCTTATCGAGAAGGTTGCGTATAAGAGAAAAGGGAAAAGCGATTATTGTTTTAAGCTTAGCAAGCTTGGACGTGAAAGTGCCGCTCGCCTATGGGCTTTGGGTTGTGCATACCATGCTCAAAGCCCTATTCATGATTTAGCAATCGCTGAAAAATATTTTAGCTTATCAGAAGAGTCGAGAGAAAGCTGGAAAACGGAAACTCTAATTCGTAAAGAGTTTGAAGATCGCATCTCCGAACTGCGAAGAGAGGGTAACGAAGTGGAAGCAAAGCTGTATCAAGATATGCTCAAAGAGAAATTAATATCAATGCCAGATGGCTTATATATCAATAGCGCGGGAAACGAAGTAGGGGTTGAAATTATCACCAATTCGTATGGGATCGAGGAAATGAGATCTAAAGAAACATTCGTCAGCATGCTTGGATGCCATTATGAACCAATCAGAGTTTGAGAGGAGGAATTAAAATTATGACTATATCGAATGCTAATAAACAAACGGTTTGCGAGAAGTATCGAGTATACCTTGAGATTATCTACCGTTTCGGCAACAAAGTAATGCTGATGAAGCAACTCTTTCATTATGCTCAAACGATACGCATGGCAAGAAGCTTCTCGGCATTTTACGGCTCGATAACTGAACTTATTAATAACGATGTTTTAAGAAAAGAGTCATTCACGGCTTTCGGCAAGAAAACCCAACTCCAAATGCTTGTCATGAAGAAATATGCTATCCGTTTTTTAGAGGAAAAGCCAGACAGCTACAGTGTTGCATCAGTCAAGAAAGCTTTGGGAAATGAAAGGATTTTGATCAGCATTTTTAAAAACCAATATATTTTGAACAAAGTTATCCCACGCATTCAAAAGGAATGTACAAGGGTAACGCTTGGAACAATCATTGATCTATTGGAACGTGACAACAGCACGATTTTATACAACAAGAATCAAGGGCTTTCCTTCCTGGAAAAAATGAAAAATGAAGCAACCCTCCAAAAGTATTTGGACATGCTATCGGTCGAACAAGATATCAATAAAATGCAGAAAATCAAGCAGAGAATGGGACAGGGATTGAGGAAAGGATCGAAAGCATCGGACGGGAAAGGGAGGGGGCGACTCTATCTTCCTGAAGTGTCCTCAATGGATCGCATTGATAACATTGCTAAGCGAAGCCAGGATTTAAGCAAGGAAGAAAAAGTTCATCATTATACACTTGATACGATGCTCTCGTTTAATGCATACATCGCACAAATTAAAGTTAGCGAAGGTCAGGTTAAGATCACAGCTCTTATTTTTGATATTTTCAACAGGTCAAACGTATATAAAGTAGCCACGCATATCGCATGTATGTACCATATGTTCACTCGCTTTTTCGAGTGTCAGATTGAGCTGAAGGTGGGCGTCGTATCCATTGACGAGTTTGCTTCCAATCATCTAAAGTCGCAGGCTGAATCGGTAACTATCGACTTTGTTTCAAAAGAGCGAAGAGACTCAAGACTTACTCATATTTTAGAGAAATGGCATATTGATCGATTTAATCAGGAGAAAATTGAAGTACAATTTGTGGACTATGATATCACAAATCAGTTTTTAGATGGTATTAAGCATGCGAATCTTTTGAGGCGTTAACTTGAATTTGATGTTGCTTATACAGGGAATACCGTGATGAGGATCGAAATAATCGGGGATATACCGATTTTCGATCCTCTTATAGTATTTAATCCTTTCAACATACTGAGTTATGTCTCTATAAATTCATTCAATAATTTTACGGCTTGTTCAAATTTTATGATTGTTTTCCTCGTCTTCTCCGCAGGGATTTTGTCGATTGTGCCCAGGAAGCGTTTATGCTTAGTCTGTTTTTTCGTCGCTGGAAGATGGAATGAAAAATCACTGATTTTTATCAAAAGGAAGTGGCTTGTGGTTTGTTCACAGATCTCTTTCTGCTCTCGTCGATAAAAAGTAACTTCAACCAGTTCAGCGGTTTCAAGATCATATTCGATATCAGAACCGACAATTTCATCTGTGTCTAACCATTCAAATCGCGAGTGTACAAGCTTTTGAGTATGAACCCCCAAAACTTCAGCGATTCCGTTAACGATACACTTTTTTAGTACTTTCTCTTTCAAGGCGTATAGTTGGTTTTGACGTGTCTTAGCTCTACTTACAATATTGTGATTACCCCAATCATAATTTAATTCTTTTGTATCTCTACTTTTCTTCGCCGACTTATTGACTACATATAGTGATTCTGCAATCGTTTCAGGCGTAATTTTTATTTTGTCAATCTTCGCCACTCTTCTTTTGATTGGACGTGTCAACGAAACATTGTACAAGTTGAATTCCCTCGTAGCACCGTGTTGGCGTACTTTTATCGTTGCCTGAAAGTCAGTCTCATCAAGAGGCTTTAATCCCAGTTCCTTTAATTGGGTTTTCGTTTTCAGATGCTCAGGAACTTTCGACCAGCGTACAAATTTCTGTGTTTCGACTGTTGAGATCAATTCTCTCATCTCCTTTATGCGTTTGTATAAGTGAGCTGTTAATATATCCGTCCAGTAAGCAGTGCTACCGTTGATTCAACGGGATACCCCAGAATCAAACCTGTCAAAACGTGGTCATGATTTTTCTTTCCTGGATCTCCATAATCAAATCCCTCAAGGAACCATGCCAAATCAACATCTTCATAGCTTAGAATGATATCCTCATCCTTTTTGGAAAGAAGATCGTAGCCGAGTCTTTTGCTAAAGAGCTGGTACGATTCGATCACTTTGTTCAAATTGAAATGATTCTTCATCTTGCCTTTGTTTGCCACGCCGATTTCATACTGAAAGTTCGGATGACTGTTATCGGACACTTTCCATACCAAATCAGTCTGATTCACTTTATGAAGAGTTTCTTCCAATTCTTGTGATGCTAATGGCCAAAAGCCAGTTGGTTTCAATCCAGTCCTAATGGCATCAAATAGGCGATCATAGGTGTCAGTTCGCTCTCCGTTTGGAAACCTGATTGAATATCCGCCACAAAAGAACAAATTGTGCCAACGAACCATAGGAGAATAAAACGGGATATTCGAAACCTTGGGATATTTATACCTCAGCATGGAGTGTCCATTACCCATGACCACCATATCAGAAGTTTCTTTGTAATCTCTCCGATAGAAACCAGAAAGTCCAATTCCCTGCTCATTCCGATATTTCCCCTGAATTTCAGAGCTGTTTGAAACCCATCCTTCAACAGCAGTTAATGTCTTCACGCCATACCAGCCCCCTTTTAAATGTTTATTTTTACTTTTCGAATTTGCTTTTGACCTATTAAACGATGAATATGGCATTCGGTTGCACCTGTCCAAAAAAAAATCTTTGTTTTTCCACTTTAATGTAAATGAAGAAAGCCATCCCCTTATTTTTATTTCATGCTGATATAATAGCAATAATGGGTCAGGCTGATTCAGCAGAGGGAAAGTAGGAGGGAAGGTAATGGATGGCGTACAAAAGATTCGTGACACAATAGCTGGCTATGAGAAATTGCTCAAAATCATTGAGGATAATACAGACAAAGATAGTATCTGTAGATTGACGAAAAAAGAAATAACTAAGTTATATGGGTTGTCATATACAGGAACATGCAAGAAGTTAGGATTCCTGCTGAGATACGGACTCTTGAAGGTAATCAACGGAGGATTTTTACTAACCGAGAAGAACGTGGTTCAAGATACGCCACTGGCACTGTTACCGAAGATTTTAGTGTTAATGGCTAATAAACCTGAAGTGTATGACAGTTTCAAGCAACAAGCAGAGCTGTTATCTGTTTCGATGGAGGATGTCCAGACGGCATGGGGATTTTATTCGTACTTCTTCGGATCGAAGTATCCGCAAGAAGAAGAACTAATACAATTAAAAGAAATAAATTCTCACACTCAGTTGAGTCATAATTGAGGGGATAGAGAGCCACTTCTCCGATGAAGCAGATCAATCAATTCGGAAGCGCTAATATCAAAATTATTGACTGCCATCCCATAGATCTTAATATTTTTCAGATGCTCCGACATATTCAATCCCCTCTCGATATTTGGAAATGATTTTAGCACTATGGTGCTCAATTACATGATACATTCCTATACTGTTTACAAGGTAACACCTTCTAAATTATGGTTGACCGTCTTTAGGTTTAGCTGTATGATTGTGCTCAAAACAATGTTAAGCGAGGTGCAATACAATGCAAGGACCATTAATCGATTATATCTGCATAGATTGTGCCAAGGGTCAGCCAAATTAGGCTGACTTTTTTTATGTCGTTATGAACGCAACATCATTGAAACGAGGAGGAGTATTAACATGGGACAATATCTGCAAATGGGAATTTGTCATCAAATGCTGATCAGAAAAAAAGAAATTGAGAAAACAACGATTGAGAAAATCAAAAATGAACTTGGCAAATTGGTTGATTTGGAACTCTTTGATTTCGAGGAATCAGAGGAGAATGTCTCCTTTATCATCAAGGAATCGGTTGTGCAAGAGCAGTTGCATATGTTTTTAAGCGAGCAGTTCTCACTTTATAATCAGAGTTATGCGGAAGATTTTTCTGAACTCCTTTCAGAAATTGAAAAAAGGAAATCGCTTGTTGAAATTATTGAGCTGGCGGAAGAAAAGGAATTTCGCTTTTTCCAGCAAAACAATGTGTACGATAGTATCGAGATTTCGTCATGGCAAACGGCTCGGGTTGATACCTCATTGTTTGCAATTTTCATTGAAGGCAAACTACTGATGGAGAGTTACAATAGTTTTCTTCATTATTTGGAGGAGCTGATGCGTGCGAGCTCCAGTCAAGCCATATCGGGTGCATTTCGAGCTTTCATAAATTGAAAGGGATTAGACCTATTTGAGTTATGAATTAACGGAACTTTTACTATATTAACAATATATAAATCGAGAAGAGAGGGGGAGTTAACATGTTGAAAAAATGGATGATAAACCAAAAAGGATACGTCTCGATTGAGACTGTGATCGTTGCTGGTTTGGTTATTGCATTGGGTGCATTTGCGATGCAAGAGTTTTATACTGCGGCACAGAATGTAGTAGGAGCTTCATTAGACAAAATGGACGTGGAGGACGTCATATTAAAGATAAGCATTGTTGGTGGCATTGAAGAGGTTGAACTATAAGGGGGAGAAGTCTGTTGACCATCAAATACGATCGCTTCAAAAACAAATTAAACACTTAGGCTAATTGATGCCTGAGTGTTTTTTTAATGTTCTAAAGGTAACGGTATTAATTTTAACGAATTCAATCCAATTCAGTATTTTGCTTTGCTTGTAAGTCTGCTAACTTGCGGATCTGCTCCAGAGCAAAATCTTGAAATTCGGGTTGCAATTCTTTGAAAATAGCAATCGCCTCATCAAGTTTCTTATTGGATTGCCATTCGCTTAGAAACATATCGCCTTCTCCCGAAGCAAGCCATCGTTCGTCAACGCCATAACGTTCGCAAATGTGTTTGATCATCAATTCTTTTATCGGAACTCTATTATACTCAAGATTTGAAATGACATCTCGGCTGACTCCAAGTCTTTCGCCAAACTCGCGCTGACTCATTTTTAGGGCTTCGCGGATAGCCTTGATTCTGTCGTGCATAGACACACCTCCACTGTTAACTACAGATAATCTAAATGTACAACACAAAAACAACGTAGTCAACACAATAAAAACCCAAAAAAAGAGTTTACAACACAAAATAAAAATGGTAGATTGTGTTTATAACACAATTTGGGAAGTGGAGGTGCGTTTTTGACTCCAAAAAATAAGCAGGCAAAAAATATTGCCGAGCTAAACTCGCTTTTTAGCACGCTTGATGACGCAAATCAAGAATATGCATTGATTTTGTTGCAAACTCTGCGATTCTCTCAACAGTATTATGAGAGACAGAACGTAGGGAACATGAAGGAGAGAGAAAATGGGGAAACATAAAGGTATAATCGCTACAAGCTTAGCAATATCCCTACTGCTGAATGCGGGAATAGCACATGCGGGTAGCCAGACTGGAAGCGTGCAAGAAGTCATTATTGTGTACAAAAATGCAGATGGAAAGAAAGCCATAGTCGATGAAAGTGTTGATATTAAACACGAATTCGAAACGATTCCCGCAGTAGCCGCTACGGTAACGAGTGCTGATTTACATGAATTGGCGAGTGATCCGAATATTGCGTATATCGAACGAAACACTAAATTCCGAGTCACTGGTGGAGATATCAAAGTTACTTCCATCCCAGCGGAGCAAAGCCAATGGAACTTCCAAGCTATTCAACCTACGAAAAGGTGGGATGAAGGCTACACAGGAGCAGGCGTTAAAGTTGCAGTTATTGATACGGGCATTTTCGCGCACAGCGAATTAACGATTGCAGGCGGCGTTTCGACCGTAGACTACACGACAAGTTATAACGATGATAGAGGGCATGGTACTCATGTTGCTGGTATTATCGCCGCTAAAAGTGGAAATGGCGGTATAGTAGGGATCGCACCTGACGCTCAAATCTATGCCGTGAAAGCCATAGGAGCAGACGGCGAAGGAACGATACTTGACGTACTTGAAGGAGTTGAATGGTCTATTCAGAATGGAATGGACATCATCAACATTTCCCTTGGTATGGATACAGATTCGTCACTCTTTAAAGAAATGATTGATAATGCCTACGACGCAGGAATCGTTATTGTGGGAACGGCAGGGAATGAGCAAGAAGGAATACCTTTAGATACGTACACCATACAATATCCAGCAAAATACGATAGTGTCATTGCAGTTGGGGCAGTAGACAATCTGAATCAACGCGGAGGTTTCTCTTCTGTTGGTGAGGAAGTCGAACTTGCGGCTCCAGGCGTTGATATCATTTCAACGTATGTGAAAGCCGATGGCACTGGCGGTTATGGTAAATCAAGCGGTACTTCACAAGCGGCCCCACACGTAACAGGTATGATTGCTCTGTTGATGCAAAAATATCCAACCATGAGCAATGTTGAACTACGTGAGGAAATTAAAAAATATGCCGTTGATCTGGGAGCACCAGGACGAGATATTGAGTACGGATTTGGTTCGCTGTCATTCAACAAGGATGTTACTCCTCCTGCGGAAGTAATGAATCTTGCCATTAGTGATAAAACCGAAAACAGCATCTCACTTAGCTGGAAGAATCCACAAGATGCAGACTTCGTAACGAATAATATTTTTGCGAACAATGTAAAAGTTGGTACGACAAATGGCGAAGTGTTTACGCTGGAAAACCTGCAATCGAATACTTCTTACACCATTGCGGTCAAATCTTTGGATCAAAACGGAAATGAATCGGCTGGTGAAGTGGTTGTAGCGAAAACAGATGCAGACGTTACTGCACCCGCGGAAGTAAGTAACCTTGCTGTTGCTGAGAAAACTACAACATCAGCAAAAATAACATGGACAAACCCAACTGATTCAGATTTCCTGAGAGTTAATTTGACTCAAAACGGAACGTCAGTGGGGAGTGCCACGACTACGGAACATGAGTTTACAGGTCTGACTCCAAACACGACTTATGTGTTTGATTTTAAAACCGAAGACGCATCGGGTAACGTATCCGCTGGTCAATCCCTAACAGTGACGACAGATGATCTCCCTGTTGCTGACACAACGGCTCCTGATGAAGTTTCTGGACTGAGTATTGGCGAAGTGACCACAACGTCTGCGGAAATCGCTTGGATAAATCCAAGCGATGCAGATTTTGAAAAGGTTAACCTCTACAAAGACAGTGTTTTTGTTGGGGATGTTTCTGGAACACGGTATGTATTTACTGGATTGAATCCAAGCACAAACTATGAGCTTAAAGCGAAAACGGTTGATGCAAATGGAAATGAATCTGCGGGTCAAATGGTCACTGTAACAACAAAGGACAATCAACCTGTAGTGGATACAACCCCTCCAGCAGATGTAAGTAATCTGACGGTTGGAGAAGTGACTACCACGACAGCAGCAGTATCATGGGTTAATCCAGGCGATCCAGACTTCGTTAAATCGAATGTCTATTTAAACGGAACACTCGTTGGTGAAACACCAGGAACAAGTTATGTATTCAATGGTTTGACTGCGGATACGAACTATGTCCTTCAAGTGAAAACAGTAGATGCTAATGGCAATGAATCGTCTGGTCGTTATGTTATGACCAAAACGAAGGCTTTGCCTGACACAACTCCGCCAGTTGATAACACGGCTCCAGCCGAAGTTGCCAACTTTACGGTGGTCGGAGAGACGAATTCTTCCATTGATGTTTCTTGGACAAATCCATTAGATGTAGATTTTGCGAAAGCAAACGTCTACTTAAATGGAACGTTTGTTTCTAACACAACGAACCCGTTCTTCAAATTCGTTGGTCTGACAGAGAACACGGATTACACGATCGTTGTGAAAACGGTAGACATAAATGGTAATGAGTCCATCGGTACTTCAATTGTGGGCAGAACGCAAGCAACACCTGTTGTAACGCCACCAGTTGACACAACGGCTCCTGGCGAGGTTTCGAGCTTGGAAGTTTCTAATGCGACTGTTAATACCATTCGTGTTCGGTGGGTAAATCCAATAGATGCAGATTATACGAAAGCAAATGTCTACCTAAATGGAACGTTTGTTTCTGACACAACGAACTCGTTCTTCGAATTCGCTGGTCTGACAGAGGATAAAGCTTATACAATTGTTGTTAAAACAGTAGATGCAAACGGAAATGAATCCATCGGTACTTCGATTGTAGGCAGAACGCAAGCAACACCTGTTGTAACGCCTCCAGTTGACACAACTGCTCCTGCGGAAGTAACGGGGTTGATAACGGACACTATAAGCCAAACAACGATCACAGCACGTTGGATTATTCCAACGGATAGCGATTTTGCAAAGGTGAAGCTGTTTGTTAACGGAAACTTTGTTACTGATACTACAATTTCGTCCTATGAGTTTACGGGATTGGTTGCAGATAAACCTTATACAATTGTTGTAAAAACAGTTGATGCAAGTGGCAATGTTTCTGCTGGTGTTACGCTTGATGCAAGAACTCAAGCCGCTCCTGTGGCAACGCCTCCAACGAATTCGATAGACCCAGCCGAAATTGAAGATGTTCCTATGATTCGAACACAAACTCCAGAAGTTAATACTGAGATTGATGTAGTGAAAAAAGCTCTTGGGAAAGCGGAGGAATCGCTGACTATCATTGATTTCGTTGGTGCAAAGTCAGCAATTGACTCCATGACTGACATAGAGAAACGTGATGAGTTTCAAAAGGAATTGGAGACACTCAAAAAAGAGCTGAAAATCGAAGATCTTCCAACGAAAAAGGAGCTTCGCAATGTCGTTCCAGTTGGTATCAGTTTACAAGTTGCAATGAAGAGTGAGAACTACAGGTACATTAATGAAGCTTCTATTCAACCAGGAAAAAATATCTTTGTTTTAAACAGCAAAGGCGAGTTGGTTGAGAACGTGAAATTTCATGTATTGTTCAATCGAATCTTTGTTACTCCGCTGAATGGTAAGTTCGATTCGAAAGAAACGTTCACGATCATTCTCGATACGACAATGAAGGGCAAAGCGAGTAAAGACTCGAATGAAAGCTTTGAACTGAAAAACCCGTTGATGTTGGAGTTTACAATTCGATAAGCACCAGGGGGAGTTGTTAATGCAACTCCCCCATAATATAGAAATGGAGCGTACATAATTATGTTTAAAAAGCAGTTTAAGCTCCTCACAATCGCACTATTTATCGTGCTCGTCGCAACATCGATTCCACAAAGCGTGGATGCCGCTGAAAAAGTTACTTTTTCGGATGTGAAAAAAGGGGCATGGTACGAATCAACGGTGGATTGGGCAATTTCGAAGGACATGATTAAAGGATACGAGGACGGAACGTTCAAGCCAAACAAGAGCGTAACCGAAGCTGAATTCTTGACGATGATGCTACGTGCGTTTGAACCAACGCTTTCGTCTTCAAAATCGGAGAATTGGGCAGAAGTGTACTACAAACGTGCTAAAGAGCTGAACTACCCTGTAAAAAGCTATACGAACATTGCTTCGAGGAATAAAGTGATCCTCCGTCAGCAAGTAGCAGAATTGATATCCTCGACAGAAGGCGTGAACTTTAGTGGTAACAATGCGATTCACTATCTGCTTGCATTCGGTCTTGCAGAGGGCAAGAATCCAAATGAAGTCTCCATCAAAAGCTTTGAAGGCGATAACGGTTTGACTCGTACGGAAGCCGTACAGTTCGTTAAAAACTTTGTGGATTATGGTATTGGTGGTCTGCTACAAAGACCGACTGAGCCATCGAATCCAAGCGAATTGCCGTCATTACGTCTTTAACCTCAAACGACTATCTACTTTCTTGTACCGTGGAGTAGATTTGTTGGCTCTTGCGATTTGGATTATTACTTAAAGTAACTATTTTATTGGGGGATACTATGAAAAGAAAAGCAGTGCCAACCTTGTTGATATTTTCTGCTTTATTCATCACGATCTGTTCACCTGTCTCAGCATCTACCGTCTTCCCAGATGTGGAAAAGCATTGGGGAAAGGAAACAATACAATGGGCATTGGAACACGACATTGCCAAGGGATACGAGGATGGAAGCTTTAAACCAAACAACTTGGTAACAGAAGCGGAGTTTCTCGCTATATTAATTCGAGCCTTTCAACCCGAAATTAAATCCGATGAGAATGGGCAATGGGCGAATAATTACTACAAGTTTGCCGATCAATTGAGCTACCCTAATTCAAAGGAAGGGGATAATCGCACACGCAACCGTGAAATGACTCGGGTCAAGGTTGCTGAACTTATATCAGCTACGCAAGGAGTGCATTATAGGGGAGACGAAGCTGTTAGATACATGCTTGATAGCGGTCTTGCCAAAGGTAGTAATCCTGCTCAATTGTCTGTTGAAGGTTATAGCCCTAAAGGGTATTTAACGCGTGCCGAAGCGGTGCAGTTCATCAAGAACCTGTTAGAGCAAGGAAAGGGGAAGTTATTAAAAAGCCCTCTTAATCCTTCGGATTCATCTTTTTTGCAATATATTCCTATCACCTCAACTAAGACATCGAATCCATCTCGTCTGAATATAAATGGAGATCCAGTGGCATCGATCTTAGGGGAGCCTTTCTACCTGGCAGAAAACACATATATACCCGTTGAACCAATTGTACGTGGCATGGGTGACAAATTCTTCTGGATTAATCAAGCTGAAAGTGGATATATCGAGAAAAACGATGGATCTAAAATCAGTATTTATGAAAATAAGGGCGCAGCACTTGTAAACAACAAATCTATCCCCGTATCTAAAAAAATTATTACCGATGGTTCAAATTATGAACCGTATACACCGATGGTGGTCAACAACAAGCTATTTGTTCCTATCGATTTTTTGACTGAGGTTTTGGGGTATCCAATTCAAACCTCAGTCAGGGAAGCAATGCCTGTCGTTCATGTAGGAGAACTAAACAAAGAGTCGCAATTCGTAGGCGACTATGAAGCAACACCTATTCCTAAGCCAAAGCCGTTGCCAGAATGGAAGCCTGATCTTCAATTTCTTCCCCCTGCGAATTGGATACCCCCGCAAATTGTATCAGTTGCTACCAACGACCACCGTAGAAACAGTAAAATACTGGATGCGGAACTTGGTTTCACAGATGGACGCTCTTTTAATCCCTATGGGAAGAATGCGTATTCGAACTATCCTCTCACGGTCATTTACTTGGGCGACAATTCGAAATACATGTATGATATCCAATTCACAAGCTGGTATGGGTCAAAAACAGAAGCAAACAATAGCAACAAAATACCTTATGTCTCGCGCGAACTTTTTAAAATGTTTCTTCCTCATGAGCATATGAAGTTGTTTACGATTATGTCGGATGGGTTCGATGGAAAGGATGTATCTAAACATCTAAACAAGCCTTTTAAATTGGAAGGTCGCGAGATTAGAATTACAGAGGGTACAGGTCACAATGGTACAAGTTGGGTCACTGTTTCAATCGGCAAGAAATAAAGAGAGATTAAGATGATGGATTGGTTTCAATGGAGTTATAAAAGTAACAATATAGAAAAAATGTTTTTTATATACATTTAAAAATAATATAATGTATCTATAACAACCTGTTTGAGATGCCTACAATGATTATCGTCTATTTGCGAAATTAAAACTGTGTCATTTTAAAGCGCTCGGTCAGAAGACGACTGAGCGCTTGATTTATTTAATAGAGTTTGCATCTAAACATTATAAAAATGAATAAAAGGGAGAGGAAGCAGTGGATTACCAACATCAATTTATAAAAGTCATTGCCGATGAAGAAGAGTGCGTATTTATCATCCCGATTGCCATATTGAAACAAGCGAACATTGCTATTGGAGACAAGTGTATAGTCGTTGCTGAGCAAAACAAGATAATCATCAGGACAGCGGAGAATGATAGCTGATGAAAACGATATGTGTATGCGGAGGACTGTCTCGGTTGCAATATAAGAACGAGCAAGGGCGAATAAAGGATAAAGTCGTTACAATATACAATGTGCCTGAATACTATTGCGCTGATTGCCAAGAAGCATTTACAACGGGTCCTGATAGCTTGAGATTTGCCCAGAGAGTTAGAAAAGCCGTTGAGTCGGGGGCTGAAGAGCTTGAGTTCTGAAAGGGGAAGAGGAGGATGCAATTTGATCAAGAGGAATTCGGCGAGTATCTGGAGCAAATGTGGGAGTATCTATTTGAGACAAACACGATCAGCCAGATTATAGCCAAGATTAATACTAATCATCGAGCCAGACGCTTTCTTGCTATGTATTTGCTGAAGAATCGAGAGACGTTTCATTTGTATTATCAGATGAGAGAAGAGCTGGGTATCGGCTATATTTTTGACATTATCATTTCCGCTTTATTTCATGAAAGAGAAAAAAGGCCAGTGAAACAAGAGTTGATCGATCTTTTGCAGATTAGCTTAAATATGGCTAATCAACAAGTAGAGGGCTATCCACTGAAGGAATTCAATAAGGACTTGAACTCCTTTTTGACATTTTGGCGGAAGAGGACTGGTGGATGGGAGCATCTTCGTAAAAGTTAAGAACAACTTCACAACTTTTATGCAAATATTCAGAACTTGTATGAATGAATGCGTACAAACGGTGTATAACATCTTAAACAGAAGCTCAAACAAGGTTCGACACAAAATCCATATATTGCATTAACTATTCCATATAAAATTAAAGAAAAAAGGGAAAGTGGAGGGGATTAAAATGAAAAAAATAAAAATTGTCGCATCGTGTCTAACAGCAATACTGTTAATGTCAGCAAGCGTACAGACAAGTTCAGCGGCGGAGACCAAAAACGCATACACGATTGAGGTTAATGGAACGACTCTAACACAACAAATGGTAGTAGCTGAAGGGTTTGATAGCCTCAGTGTCCCTATTGCTCCGATAGTCAAAGCAACTGGAGACAGCATTAAATGGAACAATAATACTCAAACGGCTATAATCCGTCAAAAGGATGCTGTTATAGAGATTTCAGCAAACAAAACTACTATAAAGTTAAATGGAAAGAGTGTACCCCTTGTCACCAAAACGATGAATAATGTTATTGTTCCGAGCGGAGAAAAATCATCTATTATAGATGGAAAACTCTACGTTCCATTGGAAGCGGCAAAGACCGTTTTTGGCTATGATATCAAACTGATTGGTGCGGAGACTAAGAAACTGGATTTGTCATATCCTGTGCCATCAGAATGGGTCTTGCCGCAAATGAAATCATCAGCAACAGGCGACTATCAGACAAACAGAAAGATCTTGGAAGACGAGTTGGGATTCCAGCGAGGAATTTGGTATAACCCCTATGGGCAGGATGCATACGAAGGTTTAGGAAAAGTAAGAGTGGGTCTTGCGGAAGGAGCTATCGCTAATATCGATTTTCTTGCTTGGTATGGTGACAAAAATCAGGAGAATGTTAGCAACACTATACCGTATGTCAGCCGCGAACTATTCCGCTTCTATCTGCCGAAAGAATACGATAAGCTCTTTAAGGTTATGAATGATGGATACAACGGAAAGGATATCTCCAAATATATCAACAAATCTTTTATGCTTGACGGACGCCAAATAACAATCATCGAAAATGAACAGAGCGTTACCGTTAAAATCTCGAAAAAATAAAGAAATATAATGATGGAAGAGGCGGACATCCGTCTCTTTTTTTGCGATTTTCATTATTATCTTTGCTCTAAGTGCGTAAAAGAGATCAGACGGTATAGCGCAGCAAATGTGTTTCTCAAAAGTACTAAAAAATTTAGACTAAAAGTAGAAGGAGGTCGATTACAAATATGAGGAGACGAAAACTATGGAAAATTGCGGGGGGATTTGTGTTATTTAGTTTGATAGCGGGATTATTAATCTATCAGTATAATCAACCAAATCAGATTCAGAAGGCATTTGCCTTCGGCGGTGATCTCGTCACTGCTCATTGGGATGATGGCACTGGGAAGATAGTCAGGGATATCAGCGAGCCGCCAGTATATCTTACCTACAATAACTCACCGCAAAAAAATTATTATGACTCCATAGGTATCACGAAACTGTACGAGGAGTACCACAAAAACAAATTTCTGTGGTACAGCCCAACAGAACAAGTGCCTGCACTAATGAGGAATTCGAGCACTGATCACTCATTAATCTATGAGAACAATTTGGTGCGTAACGGGACGGATTACGCCTACCTGGTACGACAAGGTGCAACAGGAATATGGCAAAACATAAAGCTTGGCAGCATGGATCCAGGGTATCAGACAAGGGATCACTACAATGGAGATAACAGTGGGACGACTACCATCGTTAACACTAACAAGTTGGGTGCATACTTCGGAAAAAATTATGAGTTTCGCCACCTCGGCGTATCGGATGCTGGAATTCCAATCAGCAATCCTTATTTTCCGTCCGATGTGCCGTCAGGTGATCACGAATCGGATTGGAACCCGCTCGAAAAAAGCTGGTGGAACTATCCCTGGAGGGCTGTTGAGGGCCATCCTGCTAAAACAACAGCATCTGCATGGGATGTTTCTCCAGATGAAGACCCCGAGGGATTTGAGCAAAAGGTGCAATGGTTCATAAAATATCTCTTGCCAGCGAACGAAAATCTGAGAAGGTCAGGTAAGAGTGAAAGAGAAGATGCTACGTTTTACGCAAAAAAGTTTAGTCTGATCAATAGTCCTGAGCTGTCAACAGGGATTGTAACTGCATGGCACGGAAGCGGTTACTATGCGACCTTTGTTTTGAAATCCCCACCTCGAAATAATTTGAGAGTTGTGGAATTTAAAATTTCGGATAAAAAAACGGGTAAAGTCGTTGGCTTGATGACTGCTGATGCAAATAATAACGACAACATCTTGAGAAAATGGGAAATTAACAATCAAGAGGTTGCTGTAGGTGATACATTAGTCATTACAGCTAAAGTTAAGAACATGGTTCAAGCAAACTTTGAGGGACGTAAAACAAAATATACACCTGTTCGAATGATTCAGATGGCTTCTTTTGACGAAGACTCTCTAATTCTTGGTAAATGGAATACTGCCATAACTGAGGATGTCATTCCTGGAGTGAATGCTGATCCAGCAACTCGAATCAACGGTATCGATGTAGGTCAGGTTGTTACTTTTGATAAAACGAAGGACGATTCATCTGGAGAAATTCTACAATGGGAATTCAAAGTACCTACTGACGTAAAAAAACAATTTGTTTTGGGTGCTGAGGTTTCTCCAGGATTCAAGCTCTACAATGACAATATCTACACAGGTGACGACGATGGGCGACTTCGATTCAAGATTAAAGAAGAAGATATCGGACTTGTAGAAAGTTCTATCGAGCTTCTTGATAATCAAGGAAACGTTACTAACGATGTTGTTCCAGGGATGACTCATGGTGTGAGAATCACAGTGAAAAAAGTCACTGGTAACAAACTGGTTGGTGATCCAAACGATTATTACAACCCATATGCGGCTGTTTCTATCGCTCTCAACGATACAGGAACCGTCTATATTGACCATGACAAGGTTTCAGCAACGAAGGCGTTAACCTTTAAAGGGGATACGGCAGTAATCGAGATTAGAGATGCGATTACACCTCTTGTACCGAGCATTAAGGCGGACTTCCAAATCCACTGGTTCAACGCTTCAGCAAGTTTCGGTAATCAAAGTTCTGACCCTTCGAATGATAAAGCATCAAAAGTATGGAGATCCACCAACAATCTGAGCGTAAGCAATTTCACAATTGTTCCTACATCAGTTATCGGTCCATCTTCTACTTTGAATGAGACGCTGACATTCGAATTCATAGCATCGAACATTAACCCTGAAAACTCGGATCGAGATGTTGAAATTGAAATTCGAGATCGGAATGGTAGAGTTGTTAAGGAAGAAATAGTTACACTTCCAGCAAACGTAGATTATCCATTCTCATGGACTGTACCCAATGTATCGCTTAGTGCGGGATCAAATGGTATTTCAAATGCCTTTACAGTAGAGATTAACCCACCACCGAGGCGGATAATTGAAACATCTACAAGCACAACAAATCCTTATGCTGACAACATCGATACGAGTGCAGTAATGGCATATATGACGGATTCTAACCCAGAGACTTGTTTGGTCGTAAACAATCGCAATACTTGGTCAGAAACTCACTATATCCATGATCGTGAAGGTTATCGATATTACTGGTCAAACCGTTGGGGATCGGGTAGTTATTGCATCACAACCTATGACAATACGTGGACTGATACAAGAAACTATTACGAGGAATACAAGATAACCAATGTAATGTTCCGAAGCAAACTGACGAAAGATAAACTCGGTGGAGATGGTTGGGTTGATATCTTAGCTCGACCAGATCAAGCGAAAGTAAAAGCTGGATATGGATTTGAGATTAAATATATCGTTAAGTTCGATACAAACACGTATCGTAACTCTCCTAAAGGGTGGCCTGGCGATTGTTCGTTTAGAACAGTAACTCGTCAGTACGGCGGAACTGTAACAGCACCTACCACTCTTAGTGTTCAAATGCCATTTGCCGATAAGTTTGGGAATCACGTTAAGTACAGCTTGACGAGTCCAGCTCAATCAGGTTCATGGGATAATCTCAGCCAAGTCTATGAAATGCCAATGCATAATGCATTCAACATGAAAAACACAAAGGAAGTTTTTGTAAACGAGAGTGCTAAAGATGGTTCCTACAACATGGTAATCAGCACCTACCGTTACTTCTACGGAAGTTCATACAAGCCAAATCAATCGCAGTACTTGTGTGATCAGAAAACGATCCAAATTCATGTCATTGGTGCAAATTCAGACGACATCAAGTCTCATATAACTTCTTGATAAAAATTTTAGAGAATCTCCAGCTGGAGATTCTTTTTTTTTTTTGTGAAATTAAATCCATATAAAATCATTACACATAAAAGGCGACTTTATTGAACATGATTCACAGATAGTTGAACGCATTTGAGGGGATTTCACCATTAGAGTAATAACGAATTGCTTTTCCTTTGTTTTTCGCATATTCAATCTCTCTTTTTGTGCTACTCCCAATATAACGATTGACATCAATGACGAATATTTCATCAGAAAGATCAATTTTTCTGAAATGAAGATTCCCAAGTAGTTCAGCTTGTTCCTCAGTTATCTCAAATCCTTCACTCTGCTCAAAGAAGGCGAGGCTGATTACAATATTTCCTTGAAGAGTAAGAAATGCATTAGCATGTTCGAATTGTTCTTTAAACTTTGTCGAGCCACATAAAGTTATTATTTTCATAATCATTTCCTTTCATAGATTTCTTCGCTAAAGTATCTTTTCATTAAGCATTGCGTTTAGAAATTCAAATACATATCAATTCCCTTTAGTACTCCCTGCAATTTTGAGTATTTCATCCATTTCCTCGCTCAAGGCTTCCCAACGATAATAATCAATTGGATCTTCCAAATCTCCCTCTGCCATACCCTCGAAGGCTTCTTGATAAGTCCTTTTACCGTACCTCATTTGCAATTCAGCCACCTCTTGAATGATTTCGAATAATCGCTCTTGAGGGGTTTGTTCTAATTTCTTTTTCTTCTGATAATTCATTTGCATCCGTATAGAGTAGACCGCATCACGCATCAGTTCGACTGCATGTTTAGGAATTTTGTTCTGAGAACCGTTGTCTAAGCATTCCAACCCTTGTTTAATATACTTATTGAGAGTAACTTTCGATACATTTAGCAATTCTGCGGCATCTTTTGGTTTTAAGAGATAGTCATCACGATATGCGAACTCGATACGGTCGCCACCAAGATCGTAATACCACGTTTCAAAGTCCACTTTGAATTTTCCGAATTCCAAATCGCTTGCAGGAAACTCCATTTCAAATAATCGTTCTAACCATTTGAAGATGGTTTTTTTATGTTTAGGAGACAGCAAATATTCTGTCGTATACATAAAATTCTCAGTTTTTAGATTTATACCTACCAGTTTATCAGAGAACATGGTGGATAGACTCGCAATGGTTTTCGTTATAATGTAATCCGTTTCCTTCTCGATGACAAGCACATTCTTTTCTTCGTAGGCAAGCTCGATTTGCTTACATGTATGTTCATAAACATCTTTACGCATATGTTTGATCTCCTCCTCACAACTATATTTTATCATTTAGTTAACGTTTATCAAATATCATTAATTTGTATTATATAAAAATTGTTAATCTGTGTATATGAGTCGATAAACTTCGACAAAACAAAAGACCTCCTACTTACATTAGGAGGTCGTTACCGTTGTCATTGATTGCCATCTCAAGGCAGTATCTCGTCCATGACTTCGACAGGGATATTCCACCGATCTTTCATAATTTCCATTAATTGAGGGGCTGAAAATCCAAGCTCATCCGCCGCTTCGACTGGATGAAAAAACTCAAACAAAAACTTGAATTCTGCCTCAATCTTGTGAGACTCGTCCTGTACCCATTCCATGAACTCATCGGTTTCAATTTCGTTATCAAAAGGATTGGCACCTTCGTTAAATCCGAAAAATGTGCTCCCAATTTGCTCATTAGCCAAATTGTAAATACCAAATTCCATATCATATTTATCAAAATTAATTGATTGCAAAAAAAAGAATTTATCCTTATACATTACCAATTTTTCCATTTCGAAAAACCTCCATATAAAATATGTTCTTCTTAAATTTCTCGATTTTGAGCCTCGGTGATCCTCCTTGAAGTTGCTATTGTTGATACAAGTAATTGCTCATCCTTTGTTGTTTTTAACTCTATATTATAAGCATTTTCCGCAACATAATTCGATTGCATGCCCTTTATTTTGCATAAAATATATAAACAAAAAATCAAGGGGGTGCTGCATATGTATGGGCATCAAATCTATCGGCTATCTACGAATGATAGAGCTAAATTTTTAAACGGAGAGTTGAAGAAAGAGGAATATCGGGAGCTAAATCAACTGGTAAGTGATCTGATGGTTGACGAGGCTGATCTGAGAGAGGATATGGCGGATACAGGTTGGTACTACATTGTGGAGCTAAATCGTTTTGTGAAGATCGAAGCTAACCAAGCATCTTAACACTGATTAATGGTCGGACTTGCTTGTAGGCATTAATAGTTATCAAATCAGTTGCCCTCGACTACAACATAAAAAAACAAAAAAGAGAGGCTTTCAACACTCCCGCCAAAGTTGTGTCCACGCAAGCACTCTCTTCGTTCACTTATGAAATAATTATACTACGCTCAATCAGGAAATATAATCTTGAAAATGTTTGAGACGGTTTAATGTTAAATAGAAATGTGGATGAAAGAGAGAATGGGTCAGTTGAAGCCTCCTGTGCAAAGGGGGCTATTTTGATGAAAGAAATGAAGATTTTTAACCAAGTGCCAGTCTTGACGGATGGGCAGATAGACAAGCAAGCAGAGAAACAGATCCGTTTTATGAAGGCAGTACATCCGCAACTTGCGGACGAACATTGGAATGAGGGAAGAGTCGAGCTTAGACCAGTCAAGCGCGATCCATCAATAAGAGAGTATCTACGGAGTTTCGGAACATGGAACCTCGGTGAAAAGGATACCTCCGAACTAAAAAAGTTTCTCCAGATTGTAAATGGCAAAGGAGTGGACTTATACTTTTCGAGCTTTGCGTTTGACTATCACTTGGAAGTTTTCAAGAAGGATGGGAAAAAGTATGAAAAAGGAAAGGTCAATAATGAAAATGCCTTGTTTACGAGTATTTTGGCAATGGATTTTGACGGCATAACGGCAGAAGAATTTCATTCTCAAAAACAACGGCTAATAGAATTGGGCATTGAGACAATTGATATTTTTTCAGGTCACGGGTTTCAGAGCTTTATACTGCTAAATCATAGGGTCACGGATAAAGACATCTACAAGAAATTTACCGCTCTGATGTTGGCAAAAGGTTTCAAGGTTGATGAGGCATTACAAGATCCTGCCAGAGTCCTTAGGATGCCATACAGCTTTAACTGCAAGGCTCTCGATTCTAAGAGCAAATATTACAGCGCGACAAAACCAGAGATTGTTCCAACGACAGAAGTATCATGGACGGAGAAGCGATATCACATTACTGAGGTTTTCGAGAAGCTGAACAGTCTGCCCGATGTGATTAAGCAGATAGAGCCTTTGAGCGAGATTCAGGTAAAATCTATTCCAACTACACCGCTAATCGATACAGACAAGAGAGGAAAAAAGGAGAGAAACAAACGGGAGATTGAAGTGGTTGGGGAGATAAAGGTTGAAACCCTTAAAGCTGTTTACAATATGCTGGACTTCGAGCGGCTTCCTGATGCCGTACAAAAGATGCTTGCTGGAAGCCAGGAAGGGTTGCGGAATAAAGTGATGATGTTCATCATTCCGTTTTTGCGGAACAGCCTTGGCTTAAATATCCAGACGATTAAAGACGTTATGGTTTGTTGGGGAGAAAGATGTTCACCGAGTCTGGATGCATCCCACATTTTCAAAGAGACAGACAGAATATATGCAAAAGACTTTAAGGGCAAACATGGCAAGTATACGGAGGAGCTTCGCGGTGCATATGGGTATTTAGAGTTTGAAAATTATACAAAAAAAAACAAACTCATCATTTCGAATGACTTTTTCGATGATCTAAGCGTTCTATCTGATTGTGCAACACGGATTTACTTGGCTATGAAGCTTGGAGAAAGCCTGGAGGGAATCAAAAACTTTAGTAAGTTGGACATCCAAAGGTACGCTCAAATTTCCGAGAGAACTCTGGAGCGAAATATGAAGGAGTTAGTTTTAAAAGGACATGTCACTAAACGCAGAGGGAATCGTAGAGCTGGCGAAAGGTATGTTTATTATTTAAGTCCCTTCTTTAATTCCGTTTCTGGCTTTACTACTCTTGAGAATGCAACGGTTAAATTGATGCTGAATGATCTTACTGATGGTGAGTTAAAATTGTACAGCTTTCTGAGCAAAATTGTATCTCAGAAAGGAGCTGATTGCTGGGCAAGTCAAAAGTACATCGCTCAAAAAATTGGTAAGAAGGGCCATGATTCAATTTCCAAAATGACAGCGAGTCTTCACAAGAAGGGGTTCATTGCAAAAAAGACAATAGAGAGGAACGGGATCAAGCATTCAATTTATAATTTGAATTTCTAATACATCAAACCTGTAGCAGATTTAAGCTCCAGGTTTTTTTGTTTTCTATCAATTTTCAACCGTCATCTATTCACATACTTGGAGGAGTCAAAAACCCTTGGTTTATAAGGGGTTTCAGGTTTTAACCGTCATCTATTCACAATAATAATAGAAACAGGAGAGGAGCGAAGTGAGAGGATGCGAATAAGAAAAACAATACTTAAAACTGCATTACAACATTGAATCAATTTAATAGATGCAAGACTTGTTTTTGATAGCTTGCATGCATATAAGGTATAAACCAATTATCAAGGAGGCATATGTATGCAATTTCATTCAGACGAGCACAAAAGACGATTCAATGATTTATGCGAAAGAGACAAAACGAATATCAAGGACATTGAACGGTGCTCACTCTTTTACATTTTCTCAGGAACAGAACTGTTGTACAAAAATATCGAAATGCTTTACGACTTTGAGGATCATACTATAAGGCTGGAGGCTTACAATCAAGCTTTCCTAACTGGCGGCACTCGTAGCTTGATTGACCTGGCATTTAGTCTATACGGCTCGGAGGCGGAATGCGAGGTTCGCTTTTTGTTTAATACCCTTGATGACTGCAACAGCGTACTTGCATTGCAGGCAATTAAGTATCGATTTCAAATTCCAGTTAAGATCGTTGATTTGAAATAAAGCAGAAGAAACATTAAGATGGCGAGGGAGCTACCGACAAATTTATACTCAATCACTATAAGGATTTATTTACTTGACTCAAAGTAATGGAGTATAATGAAGGCAACTAAATCGAATATTTCAAATCGGAAGCACCGATCTTACCTTAAGGGGGGGGGGATCTGTGCTTTTTTATTTGTTTGAAGGGAGTTAAAGGGCAGGAATCGGACTAAACAGATCGTTGATTTAAGGAGGGGAATGAAATATGGAACCAGAGAAGCTACTTTTGACAGTTCGGCTAATGGTGGGAGGCGGTTTATTGTTTTTGGACCAGAGTATTTACAAAATGTATGGTCATGATCTGCTAAACAGACCTTTTATGCAAATTGCTTTCTTTCTCATGTTTGTTGCGACTATGCATATGTTTCAAAAATTGTCGCTTTTTCAACTTGCTTTGGAGATGTTAAAGGATCTTTATCGCCTATATAGAGGCAGTCGTAGTAAGGATTGATAATAAATCTCTCTACATTACACAACTCAATTGACGACGGCAACATGATTAATTGGGGTATGGAAAGTGGGGAAATTAGTAGGTCAATCAAGTTGATAAGTGAACAGTATTCGAATAACATTCATGCCGCCATTGGCGTAGATGATAGACTAAAAGTATAAATGCATTAATGGACAACTTATCTGTTGGAAAAATCAGTATAGGGCTACAAAGGAGATCGAATCCGAGAACAATGGAGTTGTTCTCCTTTTTATGCTGTTACAAAGGAAACTGTATTACAAGAATCAGATGAAACTAAGCTGGAAAAGCAGTAGGGTTTATGAACAATCGTTAACCGTCTCTCCATAAAATTATAATCAATCCTATTGGCTACTATGATGTAGGGTTAAAAACAAATCAGGGTTCCTAACAGGAATAATAATGGAGGGCTAACATGGACGGAAACATAATAGGGGAAAAGAGTGAACAAGGAACAGGCGGTTCTGATAAATTCGCACTTTTGATTAAGCATTATCGAAAGTTGCGCAATTTTTCGTTGAAGGATCTTGAAAATGCCAGTGGTGGGTCAGTTAGTGCGGGCTATATCCACAGACTCGAAAGTGGAGCGCGAAATTCTCCGAGCATAAGCAAGATACTTGCGCTGGCTAAGGCATTGCGGATTAGAAATGAGGTATTGGTTCCAACCTTGTTTTATGAATTAGATGAAGAGGACAGATCATTTTCTTTGTCGGAAGTGTTGATTCAGAATAGCTATTTTTTAGGGAGTGGTATGCTTAGTTCTGAAGCTAAACAGTCGCTTATACGTATTGTTGAGTTTATTGATCATGCCGAATGGTCGCCGACATCTAAAATGAGAGAGATGTATCAGCTATCGGAGATAATTGACGATTTTAAACAAGCCGTAAGCTAAACAGTGAGAAGTGGGGGAGCGGGAAAGTGGCTCCTTTTTTTTTTGAATTTTTGATCAGTCTATGGAGTTAATATTTAAACTCTATTGCATTGGATGAGTAGCAATGGAAAGCGTGAAATAGGAAGATATTGTTTTAGCAATTTGATATAATCAAAATGACGATGGAGGTGAGCCAACTTGATTTTTGATCTCTTTTCCAAAAGAGGAAAGAAGCCTGATACAGAGATGTTTATATACGACAATTTCCCCGCAGAATTTCGAATTCAGGTCATACATTTATGGTCTGATGCTATTGGCAGGTGGTATCATGAGACTAATTTTTACGGAGAGACGCATACCAGCCCATCTAATAAGATCTGGCTCCAAATTCATAAGCAATTGTGTAAAGAGTATGGCATCTTTTCTCTCAGCGAACAGGGCGATAATCCATATACTCAATGCCAATATTTTATCCAAAATGCTACTACGGAACGAGTTTTGGATATTATTGAAATGAGTTTCTTATGGATCGACGAGGTGGTGCGAAACTGGAATGATTCAGTTTTGCAAAATGCTAATATAACGCAAAGAGCTGAGGATGCTATTGATGAACTCAATCAGCGTTTCCGTGAACATGCTATTGGTTATCAGTATATCAAAGGGCAAATTGTCAGAGTTGACTCGGATTATATATACAAAGAAGCTGTTCAGCCAGCAATTAGTATGTTGTCTGAAGAAGGATTTGAAGGGGCATCTCAGGAGTTCATGTCTGCTCACGAACACTTTCGCAAGGGAAGACATAAAGAAGCAATTTCAGATGCTCTGAAGGCTTTCGAGAGCGTCATGAAAACGATTTGCAAGCGCAAAGGATGGGAAGTTCGAGAAAATGCTACAGCAAAACCTCTGATAAATACACTATTTCAAAATGGATTGCTATCCATAAGTCTCCAAACACAATTTAGTTCTTTAAGGGATACACTGGAAAGCGGATTACCTACCATTCGTAACAAAAACAGTGGTCATGGGCAGGGGGAAAGTATAGTTCATTTGCCTCCTCACTTAGTTGCATATGCGTTACATCTCGCGGCTACGAACATTGTATTTCTAATTGAATCTTATAAGTCTTTAGATTGAAAAAGTAATAAAAATCCAATACAACAGGAGAAAGGTGAGGGAACAGTTTGTTTCCTTGCTTTTTTCTGTAGCAATAGAGTTTACTTTAAAACTGTATTGAAATGTCTCTTCTGAGCCGATATAAATGTAAATAATATTTTACAATAATCGGAGAGTATATGGACATCTACAGCATTTTCACGGGTGGAAACGTAAAGCCCAATACAATCGCAAAGAACATTATTCGACAATATTTGCATAATACTGATCGCATACAGCAATTTCACATCAGGAGCCATATAAACAACAAGGATTTCTCTGCTATAACGACAACGCAGGAATTCGAGCACTACATCCAAAGCCAGAATGCTTTTGGCAAAGTGTTTACCAATTTGAACATGGAGGAAGATGAGTGGTATTACTGCGATTTTATAGCTGGCAATGATGCCTGGATCTCAAAAGATGAGACAGGGGTCTACCGCTATTTCTCAAAGGCACGCTGGGGCGGTACAATTAGCCTGAACATCTTTGATATGGTCGAAATAGTCTTTGGAAGAACTGATGACGCGGAGAACGCATTCCAGAGCGCTCGAAGCCTACTCGCCAACTTGTTTGGGTTGACACTAAAGGACGAATGGGTGCTACAACAAGCTCAAAAGTATCAGAGCAATCTGCAATACATACGTGGAGAAAGAAAGGATCTGGAGCAAGCGTATCCCGCAGTGTTTCAATTCATTCAAAAATACTATGCCATCTTAGAGTATTTCAACGATCATCAGGAGGATAAATTATATCGGGTCTTCAGTTACGAAAATCAGCATGTGTTTTTCTCCGCAACCAATCGAATTAAGGAAAGATTGAAAATTAGTCAATCAACCGTGACCAGATCCATTAATATGCTCACGCTATTAGGATTAATTATAAAAATTCATCATCAAAAACTACCAGGTCGAATGCTCGAAATATCAGATGCGATTTTGAGTTATCGGATCAATCAGGGCTATGTAGGAGGCAAAAGAATCACTTTTTATATGATCCCTGATTATAGTAATGAAACATTGGAATTCGCAGAAAAAGTCGTACTATCATTGCAAGCCGCTGGTGCATGGGGAAGTCTGCTAACAAAAGAAAAAGTAATTAAGCACTTTGGAGAAGCTAAAGCGAATCAGGTGTATTTGGCGGAATACACTGCAAAGAAAGTTAATTCAGCAGACAATTCGAAATCGATTGTTGAAACAGAAGACCTATCATTTGACTTAGAGGACGATCCTATTCCATTTTAACAATAGCAAAATCATATAATTCAAACTATAGTCATCGGTTTAACTCGTTAAAGTTGTGTATCCTATGTTTGGATGAATGCTATCTTATATCAAGCATATTTCCCTGAGATGGGATGCTTAGTTTTAAGCTTATCACAAATGAGGAGATTGCATAAAAACTAAGGTTTACGCGTAGGCGAATATTGAAACTACGTTTTTCGCTAAGCGTCCGTAGGGACGCACACATAGAAGATTGCGAAGTAGCATAACACTTTTATTTGTATTTTAGCTTGATAAATTAAAGACATTTTATATATGCAACCATTTATTTACATTTCATTTCGCAAACCCACTCAAGGCGCACATTTTCCACGACAAAAAGAGAGGAAATCTCCTCTCTCTCCCTCGTAAACTACCAGACACTTTTTAATGCGACTGCAAACGAAACGATCTCGACCTTTTTTCCTTTTAATAGAACATATCGAACCGATTCCCAAGCTATCAGCATAGATATCATTCCCCCAGCCACGTATCCTAATATTGCCGTTATCTGCCCATAGCTAAATCCAACAACAACAATTGCAATCAAGTAAAATGTCAAGCGTGGCTTTCCCCGTTTAAATACCTTCCTAAATACACTCAGCCACTTTCTCAATCCACTCGTTTCATTCGTCCAATTTTTATGTTGACGGAAAGCTCCCCAAAGCGGTAGAAGAACAACTGAGTAAACTGTTACATACAGCAAAACGTCTATTAGAATTGATACAATGAACGCCAAAATCGAACTCAAAAATGCGATGCCTAAGATATAACCTAATGTGTTTTTAATCATGTCAACACGCTCCTGTTTTTAATTTTGCCTTGTGCACATCTCACTGCCTAACTTCCTGCCCGTCCTTTAGATGAATACAATCATTTCCCATTTGTTTATAAGTCTCTATATGATAGATTTCTGAGTTGCATATAATCGTGTTTTGATCAAAAGAACGTGATAATCATCGGTTGTTGATTAGTTCGCTATGGGGTATAATGTTGCCAAGAACACCGAAACCAACTATGAATGCATTGGATATATGCTGTTTCCTTTTAAAAAAAAGGAGACTCGTCGCATATAGGCAATGCATTTTTTTGTGCTTTAAAAAGTAGAAAGAAGGTTGATAAACATGGATAGATGTAAAGTTGTCAGGTTTAATTCGGGCGAAGGTCTAAAGACAGAGGTTGTACTTATTTTAGATTTTTATATAGAAACAAGAAGGCTTCAAAAATTAGTAAATAAGTTATTGGCGACTCCCTTCTTATTGCCAATCAAAACAATTGATTTTATTGACAAAAATATTGGAAAATTCGCTGAATTCTATTATGGAGAGGTCAATAGTTTGGCTGAAATACAGTTCATCAATCCTAATAATTTTGTTATCTCTTTCGAAAATGATAACATTCACAGTTTCCTTGAAGAAGAGGAGTTGAATCAATTTGGAATAAAAAGTGTTGAAGAAATGTTTGAGGGAGACACGATCAATAACTTAGTTTTAACCAATTATAGTTACGGTCAAAAATATCCTGAATCGACGGAGGCCTATCTTATCTCTCTGAAACTGAAGGGTGGGGAGGGAGAACATGTCTAAATTTAACTACGACATATCTGATGCTAAGCTACAACGATTCATAAAAGAAGGAAGAGGTCAGGGGCGTGGGGCAGAATATCAACCATGGCTAAATGTCCATAGCATTGCATCTCGCGGAAGAGTCAGTAGGGTATCTGGCTGGAAAACGGACAGGGTACATCATTTTTTAACAGACAATGAGACGCGATACTTTTACTTATGTGAGTGGTCAGATGCAGTAATTGACATTCGTGAGCATTATCCCCTCATGGATTTGTATGAGATGACAGACATTTTAGATGATGACTTAACGAAAAAACTAATGGATCGCAAAACGGGTACTCCACATATTTTAACGAGCACGTTTTTATTAACGATGAAAAACGAGCAGGGGCAAGAGCGAAATTTTGCACGCAACATCAAAGAGGCGAGGGAATTTGAAAAAAACTCAGTCATTGAACGTTATGAGGTCATTCGCCGATATTGGCACAAAAAAGGTATTCCCTGGGCACTGATCAGTTCTTCTGAAATCAATGCCGTGCGAGCAAAGAACATTGAATGGTTACACGCCACAAGAAGACTAAGTGATTGGGGCTACTCGGAGCAGCAGATTGCAGGCGAGAGCCAATTATTATTGGAGTTGTTGAGTGGTAAGCAAGGATCGATAAAAAATGCAATCGATCGCTTTGATAGTCAATTCTCAGAAGACCAAGGGAAAGGATTATTACTGTTCAAGCATTTACTTGCCAGAAAGAGAATCAAAATCGATATGGATGAGACTATTGATCTTAACCACTCTACTGAATACATCGAGATTGCTAACTATAAAGGAAGTGATATATTTGCCCAGGATAGCTGTTAATACAATGCTCCAATATGGAGGAGATCCAAAGCAAATAGAAAGAATTTTGTGGATCGATGCTGGACGAGTCCATTGCTATATCATTAACATCTTCATGAATCGATTCCCTGAACTACGATTGATTGAGGATATAGAGAGAGGAATACAGGAAGAAGTGATTCATGTGGTCGCGGATCAGTGGTTCTCTCTCGTATGCGAGGAGCTTTTATCTGCAAAGGCAAGGGTTCAAATGGAGGATGCTTGGGCGAGCATCAATCAATTAGTAGATCATGAGCCAGCCATATTCGACACGGCTTCTCGTATGAAGCTAATCCAAAAAGCATCGGACTTTTCAGGAGTCAGCACAAAAACTATTGGACGATACCTGAAATCATTTTGGGTCAAGGGCAAGGTCAAATACGCTTTGGCTCCATCGTTTGATAAAAGAGGAGGCGCTGGAAAGACGAAAGCTTCAGGTCAAGCCAAACGGGGAAGGCCGCGAAAATACAGCCAGGATACGGGAATTAATGTTGACGAGGAGGTTGAACGTATATTTCGAGTCTCATTAAAAAAATATTATTATACCTCGAAGAAAGCACCGCTCACGTTTGCTTTTCAAAAGATGATTCAGGAGTTCTATAGTCAGGAGCATAAAATAGAGGATGGCATAAAGATGCCTATTATCCAAGGTGCTAATGAATTGCCGACATATGCGCAGTTTAAATACTTCTTCCAGAAGGAGAACAGCATCAAAAAGGAAGTCTCAACGAGGTTTAGTTCGAAAAAATATGAGTTGCTTCACCGTCCTGTGTTGGGGAGTGCAACGGCAGAAACTATTGGACCAGGGTCACGCTACTTGTTCGATGCGACTGCTTTCGATGTATATTTGGTTTCAAGAATTAATAGGAACTGGATAATTGGACGTCCCTACCTCGTATACACCCAGGATGTCTTCAGCAGATGCATCACTTCGATCCATGTCACTTTGGAAACAAGCTGGCTCTCTGCGGCAATGGCAATTGCAAATTGTTGCGAAGATAAAGTAGAGTTTTGCAAGCAATATGGAATCGATATCCGACCAGAAGAATGGGAGGCAAAGCACCTACCCGAAACCATTCTTGGGGATCGCGGGGAACTCTTTACGAAAGATGCAGAGACCCTTATAAGTAATCTGCATGTCAAGATTGAGAATACCTCATCGTATCGTGGGGATTTGAAAGCAATTCTTGAGCGACATTTCCGAACGACAAATGATTTGACGAAAATGATGTTGCCTGGGATCATCAATCCTGATTTTAGGCAGAGAGGTCCTTCCTCACGCGATTATCGATTGGATGCAAAATTGGATTTATACCAGTTCACCCAGATCATCATCCGATGCGTGCTCTATCATAACAACCACTACCTGCCGAATTATCCTCGCGAGGAAATGATGATCAGCGATGATGTAGAGAGCATCCCATCAAAAATCTGGCAATGGGGTGTGCAATATAGATCGGGAAAATTGAGAGAAGTTTCGAAGTCAGTTGTCTTACTAAACCTGCTTCCAACTGCTGAATGCCTGGTGACTTACCAGGGGTTAAAATTCAAAGGCTTGTTTTATAGCAGTCATACGGCACTTAAAGAGCGGTGGATGGAAAAAGCGCGCACGGGAACCTGGAAACTTTCTGTGAGCTACGATCCACGAAATCTCGGGACGATATATCTACGGGGAGTGGGTGACAATGGGTATGAACCTTGCTATCTGTTAAGCCAGTACAATCAATATAATGGTCGCACTCAGGAGGAAATTGAGTATTTGCAGGAGTTTGAGCGGATGCAAAAGGCGCAACATGCAGAAAAAGAGCTACAACCTCAAATTGATCTCATCACACACATCGAAGCTATTGTACAGGAAGCGGAAAAGCAAACGAAAGAGCAATATGTCTCGGGTACAAAAGCTGAAAAACTTCGTGGAATTCAAGACTATCGGAATTTTGAAAAGCAACTCATGCGAAATGAGGAATCCATACACGCTCAGCTTGGGTTCGGAAAATCAATGAATTCTAAAGACAATGTGGATTCCGCTGGCAACATTGACTATTTTAATGATTTCGATTTGTTGAAAAAGAAACGAGGGGAGGAATAGCATGAATGAATGGATACAGATTCCTAACGGGGCTTTGGCACAAGTAGCTCAATATTCACCGCAAATCGTGAGTCAATACAAAGACAACGCAATGATTGAGGCACTGCCCTCTATCATGTCTAAAGAAGAAGTAGTTCAAGCCCTGAGTAGTTACCCTCACTTTGATAAGGAAGAACGCTATGCCGACAGTCATTACCGCTTTCACATGATCCAGCAACTGCTTGGCTATTTTCAGGTGATGCCTCTTCACATTGACCTTGAAAATCGAATATCGAGACTGATTCGGCAGGGCTATGTCAATCGAAACCCTATACAGCCTACCTATGCGAGCCAAATGGTTCAAGGATATGCAGATATTCAAAGGGGGCAAATCCATCAAAACATACAAACTTCTTCTTCGGGACTGACCATTGTTGGCGTAAGTGGTATGGGGAAGAGCACGGCTATCAATCGCATTCTCTCTATGATGCCACAAATCATTAGTCATTCGGAGTACAATGGTGTTCAATTAAGCGCCTATGAGGTTGTATTTCTGCGTTTGGAATGCCCTCCAGACGGCTCAATTAGAGGGCTAATTAATAATTTTTTTGTAGAGTTGGATCAGCTCCTCGGGACAAATTACATGGATCGCTTTGGCAAAAACACTAAATTATCTGCCGCCTCTTTGATGCCGATTGTCGCCCAAATCGCAAGGGGCTGTAACTTAGGGCTTCTTTGCGTAGACGAGATCCAAAACTTATCCGTAGCAAAAAGTGGCGGTGCGGAAAAAATGCTCTCCTTCTTTGTTACGTTATCGAATTCTATAGGTCTTCCAACTATCCTAATTGGAACTCCCACCGCTCAATCCCTTTTCTCTGATTTCCGTATTGCACGACGAGGTAGTGGCCAGGGTGACGTTGCCTGGCTACCAATGAAGAAATCTGAGCCGAGTTGGAGGCTTTTCATCGAAGGGATTTGGGACCATCAGTGGGTTCGGAATCCAACGGAATTAACAACAGAGTTGAATGATACGATATATGAAGCGAGTTGCGGAATAACGGACATTGCCGTTAAAATTTTTATGTTCTCTCAGATACGTGCGATAACATCAGGGACAGAAACGATAACCCCACAGATCATCAAGGGTGTCGTTAAAGATAGCCTGAAATTAGTTGAGCCGATGTTGAACGCGCTTCGCTCAGGCAACCTGAACGGCATTGCCAGGTTTGGCGATATCAATATTGCTCCAATCGATGGATTTATAGCGGCGGAGCAATCCAAGCTGGATTTAGGAAATTTGCTTCAAACGTTTCAGAAAACACAAAAAGAACAACAGGTGCAAGCTGAGCGATTGAAACAGGATGCCGTAGTGCGATTAACACTATTAGGGGTTCCAGAAAAAGATGCCAAACATAATGTCGGCAAAATCCTCTCGGAAATGCCACGTGTCCAAACCGTTCAAGAGGTTGTACAGGAAGCTTATAAGCTTCATCTTGGTCTAATTGAAGATATGCAAGCTACAAGCAAGACACGACCGCAAATCGAAGATGAACGTGATTTGCGGAAGTTGGTTAAGGCAGGAAAGGAGAATGGTTTAACTGCCTATCAGGTGCTTAAAGATGCTGGATATATTGCATCAGACTTTTCAATAGACGCTGGAAGTGAAATCGAATGATGCTTCAATTTCCGATTCCTTACGAGGACGAATTATTGCATAGTTTGCTTGCCAGATTTGGGATTCGAAGTGGCAACATAAGTAAAAGGGCTATCTTGATGGACATATTCGGAACAGATAGCTTCACAGCCTGCTTGGAATTGCAACCAGGCATCAGCAATATAGTATCAAATTTACCTGTTAGCTCAACAATATCAACCAATCAACTTATTCTCCACAACTCAATGTACCTCTTTTATACGGCTTTTCGAGATGAAGAGCAGGCGCACGCCATATATGAGAGTATGCTTGATGAACATGGGAGGGATCTGCATAATGCCATTGGTTTGATGTCGTCAGCTATAAAGCCACATACTCATTTCCAATACTGTGTATTGTGCAATCAATTAGATATGGAGAGACATGGTGAATACTATTGGAGGCGAATTCATCAAATTCCAGGCGTTCGAATTTGCATCAAACATGGCATATGGCTTTCTGAAAGCTCGGTTTTGATGAGAGAAAGAACGAAGTATGCATTCATAGCTCCAACACAGGATCATTGCTCTGATCATTCTGTTCAAGAAATTGCTGACAAAGAACTATTGAGTCAATACAGTTGCATCGTGAACAACATTGAGAAGTTGCTCAATTTCAAATACCCTCATCGTCCAATGGATTGGTTTCATAAACACTATATAAATCAGTTGATGCGGAAAGGCTATGCCTCTAATAAGGGAAGAACTGATTATAAGCGGTTAAGAGCAGAATTTGTTGATTTTTATGGAGTTGAACTGCTGGAAATTCTCCAATCATCAGCAAATGGCGATAGTAGTTGGTTAAAGCTAATTTTCCAAAAACATCGAAAAGGATTCCATCCTATTCGTCATTTACTGGTTATGCAATTTTTGGGACTGACACTGGAGGAAGTTTTTAATAGCGATCCATCTGAAATAGATGGTCATGAGAGTAAAACATCTCTGCCAAAGAGAGAAATTATGAAGAAAACAATGACTGAAGAATACAGAAGGCAAGCTAAAAGGGAGAGACGAGAAGTATGGTTGCAAATGCGAAATGATTATCCTCATCATGGTAGATTGGAGTTGAGGAAGCTTAATCCCAAGGTGTATGCGTGGCTCTACCTGTATGACCGAGAATTTCTTATGGATCACATGCCCGAAAAGTTGCCACCGAAGGCTGGTACAACACGTCATGATTGGGAAAAGAGAGATTTAGAAGTTCTTGAAAAAGTTGCTGAGATTGCAGAACAGTTGATGAGTGAAGGAGGGAAGCCACGCCGCATCACTTTGGAAAGAATACAGGAGATCATAGGTAGCAAATGTTTAATGCCTAAACATTTAAAGAAGATGCCACGTACTCGAACCTTTCTTGAGCAGGTGGTAGAAGATGCTGAAGCGTTTCAAAAACGTAGAGTATTGTGGGCAATCGGGGAATTGAAGTCGAACGATGAATCACTAACTTTAAACCAAATAAAGATTAAGGCAGGGGTAAGTAACGTGAAACACATAATAGAAGAGTTTGAGTTCAACAGTGTATATTGAGTTTGACACGGAAGTTTTACAGAGTCTTAAGTAAATCACTGGACAAAAATGAGGTAAAATAGTAAAATCATATACACATACGAGAGGAGTGGTGTTTTTTGGAGACTGTTACCTTGCACGATTTTAATGAGAAGAGAAAATTGGTTGAGTGTTTTGTAAACGGAACTGGAGTGAACAGTGAAAAAAAGTATGCAGATAATAGTATAACCAAAAATAAGTATAGAAACTCCAACTCCGATGAAGTTAATCAACTTGTATATGAAGTATTTAAAGATATGTATATCATTGATACTTATAGAGAAAATGGGTACGAGCATATACGGCTTTACTCAATTTTTAACAAACACTTGTATGTAATCCTGAGAGAAAGCACATTTCAGGAGCAAATTGATAGAGCTGATGATGAAAATACAAGTATTCATTACTTGTATGCTTATGCTATGAAAAACAAATACTTAATTAATGAACCTCTTCCAATAAGAGGTCAATTAGAAATGTTTGAAGGGGAAATAGTTTCAGCAAGAGATGTCCTTATTCAAAATAAGGCTAATATTGTAATGAAAAATATGGACGTAGAAGTAGTTCAACTTATTACCTACAATGTGGTTCATGGAAAAGTTATCTCAGCCAAGAGCAGGGTTCTTCATCCAGATATTGTTTTAACCCCAATTTATGAAGAAGACTTAAGTCATTACATTGTTGGGTACAACAACGAAGATGATACTGTTGGTTTTGTAGTTGAATCAAATTATTCAGATTTTTCAAACCAAAAACAGGATCAGGAAATTCAAAACTTACTCAAACTTAAAAGTATACACAAGGATCAAGATGAGTGAAAAATAAATTCTGAGAAAGGAGTTAGCTATGGCTATCGTAAGTACCTTTAACAAGGACAGATTAAAATCAGCAAGAGTATTCTTAGGATTTACGATATCCGAGTTGGCGGAACTCTCGGGTGTATCTAAACAGGCGATTTCACAATTTGAGAATGGTAAAACTAAACCTACTTTAGAAACACTCATGAAGTTAATGTATGTTCTTAAGTTCCCAAGGGAGTATTTCTATGAATCAGATACCCTTGAGGAAATACTGGTTGGAAACACTTTTTTTAGATCGTTAGTATCAACATCTAAAAAGGAACGATTATCTCAAATTGAAAAAACAAGATACTTTTCTAAACTTTGTGATTACCTTGAAAAGTACATTGATTTTCCTTTAATAAACTTGCCTAATGTCAGCGACCTGATTAACTTACCTGAGAATAAATTAGATAACCCCAGTGTTTTGGAACGTGAAGATATTGAAGAAATTGCACTTTCATTAAGAAAATATTGGGGAGTTAACGAAGACCCGATATCTAATATTGTATTCTTGTTAGAGAAAAATGGATTCGTAATAACTTCGTTGGCAACAGATACTTATAAAATTGATGCTTTTAGTCAAAGGCAAATGATTAATAATCGCGAGAGATACGTGATTATTCTTGGAGACGGGAAGCAATCAGCAAGTAGGAGACAATTTGATACAGCTCATGAATTAGGACACATGCTTCTTCATAATTGGAACACTGACTACAATGACATCTATCTTGAGGAACATCGATTAATTGAGCATCAAGCAGATTCATTTGCAGGAGCATTTCTTTTACCAAAAAATGCATTTTTGAAAGATCTTCATTATCCCAATAATCTTAGCTTCTATATTGACTTAAAGAAAAAATGGAAAGTATCTATTCAAGCGATGATAGTTAGAGCGTTTCACTTAGAAGCGATTAACTACAATCAGTACACCTATCTTATGAAGCAAATGAATCAAAAAAATATGCGGAAGAAAGAACCTCTGGATGATATTCTTAGCGTTCCGAGACCAATGTTAATTAATAAAGCGGTGGATATGCTACTAAAGGCTAATATATTAAGACCGAAGGATATCATTGAAGCTGATGGATTAAATCTTACACAGGAAATTGTTGAATATTTGCTTAATCTTCAAAAGGGAACTTTGAATGAAGAGAAGAAGGACAATGTTGAAGTCTTATTGCAGTTTCGAAATCAACATGAACTAAATACTTTACCATAGACGGTAAAAATAATAAAAAATAGAGCTAAGCGTATTCAATTCATCTCACAATACGTTCAGCTCTATTTTTGTTGTGAGTCCAAGTAGTAACTCAACATATATTCCGAAAAGATACCTTTTCGGAATATATTATTGAGAAAAGTAGGAATATGGAACTGTTTGTCGAATAACTGTAGACAATAGATTTTTATTATTTAGAACTTATCATTGTTTAAACAAGGGGGAGATTACATTGATTTTTGAGTTATATGATGGTGTAATTTCAAATAAATTATATAGGAAATTATTGAATTTTGAGAAAAAGGGGCTATTAGTATTAAAATTTAAAGAAAATCAAATTCATATTAATGTTATAAATGATTTGGATAAAGGAATTGTTGAAAAAATTGAAAATTTAAAAAATATTTTAGCGAAGAATTATTTATTCAAGGGATATCCCTTGTTCTTTTTTGGTATAAATGAAATCGCAGAAATTGATAAGAAAATAGAAAAAATTCATTTGAATGAATTGAATTTTATTTCAAGTTATTTAATATCAAGAGTAGAAACTACAAAACAGTTTCCGTTTTTAGCAATTCCTTTGTCGGTTATCATCCCTATTCTTAATGTTAATGATAGTATTAATTTTATGTCATTTATTTGGGTTGTAGGTATTTTGTATGTGATACTCGGTTTTTACACTGTGAAAAGTGTTAGAAGAATAGGAATTGATGCAGGAATTATAGATAGAATTAAAAAAAACAACCAGTTCCATAAGAAACAAAGCTGAGATAACGTTGTTTGGATCAATGGAAGAGTGAATTCATGATGGGTGTAGAAGCATGTTCAAAACTAAATGGCGTAACTACGACTAACTTTAAAAAATTGCGGATCGGGATTTGAAAACGAAAAAAAGAGAAAAGCATTTTCCCAGTCTTAACGTATATGGGATTAGTAACTTAGAATTTCTTAGTTTTGGTAAGACTAATAAGAACAGAAGACATCGTGAACGATTCTTTGCTTTCTAAGTTAGTTGAAATACATTGATACATAAAACTCTCGCCAAAGTTCAAAGCGCAACGCCTCTTAGTGGTTTCGAGATATTTAGCTACTAAAGACGAAGTACAAACATTGTATCTAATCGTAATTATAAGGTAGATTTAAGATTATTCTTGTCAGAATATACTACATGAAGTATACCACAAATCTCCTTTTATTAGGGGATGTTGCGGTCTTTTTGCGTTTTCGAGAAAAATTGGAGGATAAGGAAAATGAAATGCTGTATGTTTTGTTCTAATCAAGTTGAGATACTTTTTAATCACATGATGAATGATGTTGGATCTCTGTGTTTGGAGTGTTACATGAAGATTCAGGGCACATGTTCAGTCTGTAGTAATAGTTTCATGCCAAGCGAAGTGAAAGAGGACGCGACGTACAACGTTAGGGCAAAATTTATTGGAATGGGTGAAAGGAATATAATTGTATGCGACAGTTGTTATGTAGAGGTTCAGAAAAGGTTTCCTGGAAAGATTGGATGAGCCACGAAGATCAAGGGATTAGGTCATTGAATGTTTGGATAAGACTGATAATAACTATGTCACATTACTCTAATTACTTACTCAGAAAATAAAATTTTCTATAATGAAAAATGAGTTGTGATTGAAATTATAAATGAGATGGAGAGTAATGACCTTAATTGATGAGACAAGAAGATCAGAGATGTTAATCACAGAGGGAAAGAATAGGTTCTTTAACGTAATGAATGCGAAATGTTCTGGCTGAAACTCTTCAAAGAATAGAGGATCTGAATGCGAAGTATAGTATCGCTTTGCCTAATCTGAAACAATTTCGAAACATTTGAAATTGTATCCCGATGTTAGCTGAGAAACGAACTGAAATTACTCTATATTTATAGATGTTGCAAGTGAAATCAATGAAAGCAAGCCACAAGTTGTTTAGTTGAACATCATGGAATTATTCATTTTAAATACCCCAGACTGATTCAGTCTGGGGCGGGGGATGAGTTAAAGTAATTGTTTTCTCTTTTCATCGCTCAGTTTTCCTTGAATTACATCGTAAACATACAAGGGAATCTCAAAATTATTTTGTTTCATGTACCAGAGTAAACTATTTTTTATAATTGAATCCATTATTATAGCATCTAAGCAATTCAAAATGTATAAAGGATTAAGTCGAACTTTAGATCCTGTCGATTTTGAAATCTCATAATTAATTGCATTAAAGTTTTTGTCGAGTTCAAAGTTCTCATCAACCGCTTTATTAATTATAGATGCAACATATACTATATAAGTTTGAATGAGAGCAGGATCAAAGGTGCTGTTGAACGTTCGAAATTCAATAGTTTTAGATTTTTTAGAAAGGTTGCTTAAATTAAGCCCTACAAATCTCCCAGCATATAGATTTGTAAGAACATAATCTTTATCTTCATCATTTTCTATTTTTGTTAGTACCTCGTTAATAGAGTAAACCCTACGATATAATGATTTGTCTGCGATAATTAACGGCACTGCATAATGTTCGATTCTTTTTTTAGGAATTGATTCATTTGTTCCAGCAGAAAGTAAATAGGTGAGGGGTTCCATATTGCGATATATATTTCTTAAATTTATCCAGTGCCTTCCTTGAGAAAACGCTTTACTTCCAACGTGAACATGAAAAGCGCAATCTTCATCCGTAATAGCTCCAATGTCATTTAGTCTCTTACAAATGAATGATATTTGTGACCAATGCACTTCTAAGTCTTGTAGTACAGGAGATATTATTTCATAAGCCCCATTTGTTTCTTTGCTAAGTTTCCAACCATCTACTGATTTTGCTTGATCTCTTTCTAACACTTGCTGTTCATAACACAGTTTATTTTTTAAAAGTGACTCAAGTAAATCATTTACTTTTGATTCATCCACTTTAAACTCTATCTCGATACCAAAAGTTATGTGAGGAAAATCAATTTTGGGTTTATAAAACGGATTGAAGCCCTCCAATCTATCATTGATTTGGGATAGTAACGAATTTTGCTTATCGGTACCATAAAACTCATCCTTCTTACGCAATAAGCTTTTTAATTTCTGAAATATACTAATTATGACCAAGTCTCCTTAACTATGGGATATTCTATTTTATCGGCATAATTATTGAGGGTATTAATACAAGACTGTACTGTATAACAAAGCAAAGAGGATAACTGAAACTGCTTCTCCAACGAAGGAAATGTTTGATCTTTTGGTAAGCCTATTAGATGAAGTGATTTCAAGTGATTTTAAAGCGAATTTCTCCGAGCATTCCTTTTATCTGGAACTATTGGATAACTTGTCATTACATTCACTTTTAATCCTAAAGGATAATATGAATTGGCCTACACAAATCGTTACGACAGGTGGGGGGAGACATGTACAGGGTAATGCACAACAGAATGATTGGTATATAGATTTCATAGTTGATTATAGCAGAAAGCCTTCTTTTGAAAATTATACATCAACTTCATTGCATTTTGTTGAGCTGGTGATTCGAGAGTTACACACAAACGGACGGACTTATTTCAATTAATCAAAATGGTAGAAATCATGTTTTTTAACATTGCAAGGAGAGGGCTTGCTAAAGTATATTACATAATAGTTTGTAGTCTTCATGTTCCTTTATTGAAATTATTGATTTATTCAATCAAGATAACTTTGTATTATTCAGATTCCATAGAAGACACACTTACCTGAGTGTGTTTGTTAAAAAAAAATGATAGCTCGCCATTTTTAAATCTAAGGCTTTTTTATGTTACAAATTTTATTAGTGATTTCAGCAGATTTTTAAAGTGAAAATACTAAATCACGGGGGAGGCAACCTCAAAAGCACTAAAAGGAATGAAAATCCTCAGAAGGTTGTTCGGTCTTACGTAAAAAAGCGAGGCTTCCCTCGCTTTAACATTGCATCGCTGGTTTTCGAAGATCTTTCTGTTGTTACTCTTTAGCTGACCAAGAGATACTCCTCCTATAAAGAAGACCTAATCTTTTAAATGGAATTAATTAGTAGTTTATGTTAGATGATAACGTCTCGAATACCAATAATACGATTCGCATCAATATTTACGGATTCATTTAGATAAATCATCGGATTCCGAGGGTCTGCATAGTGGGAAATTACGAAAAGGAGTCTTTCAACAAGTTGATGTAAAAAGTAGGTGTGAATATTTGTATGATCCTCCAATGAAATCGTCGAAACATCGATTTCATTGATGAAGGCTTTGAATGTAATAACAGAAGGTCTCGAACGTTCAGCCCACGCATCAACAAGCTCATCACTGACTTTAGAAATAAACTCTGGACATTTAAGCATTTCTTCAATATTATTGTCTTCTTCGGCTTTTTCGTTGAACATGAAACCATTAATACGACGGTCACGATTCATACGATAATCCAAATAGGGTGAAGATTTGGGAACATCATTAACCAGAAGTTTAAGGTGTCCATTTTCGTTCACCAGAGGTGTAATTCCGAATTCAAGCATAAAAGATTTGAATGGGGTATCCAAGCGGAACAATTCTTTTAAACTTAGCATTCCGTATTGATAGAAAGACTCTCTATCGATGATAGGAGTAATATGGCTTATAAGGACAGCATCTATATAGATGTCTTCTGGAACCAAATTAAAATACTCCAGGATATCATCCACACATAGATTCTCGTAGTAGTAGCCACCATCCTTCATCTTAACTCGATAACGCTGAGATTGGAGAAACTCTACAAATTCAGCATGTGATACGCCAAGAATGTTTTTTGCAGATTCAAATTGCGTGGTAAGAGATGTTCCGTCCAGTATATTTTCCATGATTTATGCTCCTTAGATTATGACGTATTAGAACGTGCCAACGTTAAGTAGTAGTCTCTCGAATTTCAATAATGCGATCAGCTCCGATGCTCACATTCTCTTTCAGGTATACCATTGGAATGTCCGCATCGTGATCTGTTACCGCAAAGAGTAGTCGTTCTATTGCTTCGCATAAGAGGTAGCAACGATTATGCTTTGGGTCGTCCGTGGAAAAGGGATAAGACGATTCATCCAGTTCACTTAGCAACACCCTAAAACATATTACCGATGGTTTTGCCCGTTTCACCCATTCTTCAATAAGTATTTGGTTTCGGAGAATATCTCTGCTTATATCTGAGATAAATTCAGGGCATTTCACCATTTCGGATACATTTCGATCAGATTCGGGGCTGTCGCCAAATAAGAAGCCATTGATACAACGGTCACTTATCATCCGCATATCGAGATGATTTGATGATCTTGGCTCACCATTCAGGAGAAGTTGAAGAGATCCATCTTCATGGACAACAGGTTCGATTCCATATTCAAGCATAAATGACTTAAAGGGTGTTTCGGTGAGAAACAGATCCTTGAGACTCAACATTCCGTGTTGGTAGAAAGATTGGTCGTCGATGATAGCAGCTACATGACTTACGGTAATTGCATCAAATTGGATGTCATCGGGAGTCTTTTGGAAATAATCGAAGATTACGTCAGGTGTTAAATTGTCGCAGTACGTTGTAATTTCTTCATGTCGCACTCGGTAACGCTGAGATTGGATGAAAGAAATAACCTCAGCAGTTGATACACCGAGGATATTGGCTACAGACTCAGATAGACTTGAAATTGAAATTCCGTTCAATATTTTCTCCAAGTAAATACCTCCTCCTATTTATTACTCACATTCGGTTAAGCTCATTTGATTTCTTCTTCTGATTTCATACGGGACACGAACGTTGTTACCCGTAAACAAAAAGAGACTGGTTATTCCTCCTTATGATAAAGAAGGATAATTTTTGAATGCAGTCCTTCAAGGTAGAAGGGCAAGGAACTGAAATCTGGTTTGGTCGGAGAATCCTTATTTCGTGCTGAAATCACAACGTTTTGATTTCTCTTGCTTCCTCTTTTGAATAAATAAAAGGGAATGTTTTCCATTTGTGTTTTTTTCACTCTGGGGCATGAAGAGATCATTCCCTTTCGTGAAATGAGGCGTTTAGGTCATCAAATTAGAAGAAATCATTTCCTGTGCCTTTTAATGAAGTCTCATCCCGTTTAGGCGTTTTGTCTGTAATCAATATTTCATTTTAGATCGATTAATAGATTGATTCCTCATACCATTAATTATGAATCTTGCATACTGCTTAGGAATGATAATCGTCAGTTATCAGCAGGAAAACTTGCAAAATGATCAAATGTCTCACGAACAACAATAACTTTTTTATAGTGCGCTTCATTGTCGCTAAATACCTCTTCGCCTACTTTATTAGAGGAAAGCTCATTGTGAGGAAACGTTGTTACTTTATGAACTTGATCGACGCTGAACATCTATTGATTTGCTCCTCTAAGTTAAAGAGCTTGTCTACATAAAGGAATGGAACATACGTGCGCTTAGAGAGATGAGGATGCCGAGCGTTAGTCAGGAATTGGTCCCCGATTCTCACTCGGCTCGCTAAAAGGTAATTAGACTCTGAGCTAAATTAGATTGCCGATTACATTTTTGAGAGTTAGCTAATTTGATATGGGGTCTGGGTGATTCCTAACCTCTTTCGGTTATTCAAATTCATATTGTGTTTTGACATCAAGTTTCAAGTCTTTGAGAACCTGTTCCGCAGATTGATAAATGTAATTCTGGTCAAGTTTCTCGATCAAGTTTATGCGAATGTCATCGTCATCAAAACCAAACACCGATATTACTTGGAAGCCAGAGGCTCCCGTACGTTTAGCTGTTTCGTAGTCGGGATGTATGGTAATTCGATAGATATCAGAATCAAACTCCTCCTCCTCAAAGTCTTCATCGTCATCACCCAGTAAGAAGGAGTATTCATCTTCCTCTAATGATTCTGAAAATGATTTGAAATCTTTTTGAAGCACCCAATTACCAAACTCTGTAAGTACAATCTGAGTAGAGTCAGTTAGTATTTCCTCGATTAATTCTAAGAGGATCTCAGTATACAATGCGGAATTTTGTCTTGATTTTTTTAGAAAACGTAAATTGAGATGCCCGTGGTTGTTCGCAAGGTCGTATAGTCCCTCAATGTGCTTAACATGTTCCTCGTTATGTTCTCCTGCGGCTAACTTGTACAAATAAATTCTGTTTGAGATAGGAAACACATAGTTTTCTGGATGTTTCGGATTGCTTCTCATAGCATTTAATATGTCCATGTTGTCAATCCGATTGTAATGCTTATACCGCTTTCTTTCCATATCTGTGGGATCACTATAGTTTGAAATCCCGAATTCCTTAAATGATTCATGATGGCGGTAGGAAGCTTGAATATCTTCGGTAAGAAAATGAATTTGCATGGCACGCACATAGTTTTCACGATAAGTGTAGAGATTCGAAAAATTGATGAAATCCTCGATAAGCGGTTTGAGATAGTAGCGGCTTATGTCTTCTAATTCATCAATATTGGAAACTATCATTGAAGAGGTTTTTACAAGTTGATTCCATAGATTAATAATGTACGAGTAATACTTTTTTGTGAGCTTCGTTTCATCTTGAATAACCTCGGATATTTTTTTCGTTAAACCAGCATCTTTTATTCGATGAATTTCGCGAATAAGTCTGTTTACTTTGTAATGCATTGATAATTCCCTCCACCCTTTCTGTTTTTGGTCAATATGTAGAAAATATTCAATAAAAGGGGCGATAGCGGTGTTACCATTTAACGCCAGAGTTTTCAGGTGAGAAAGTATTGTACTGTAATACGTTGGTGTTAGTGTTGTTTTTAAATTTTCGATATTGTTAATAGTTTGCCTGGTTACTCCTAATACATTGGCTAATTCTTGTTGCTCAATTTCAGCAACCATCCGAATTTTTTTTAAGTTTTGTTGAAAGATTAGAAGTTTAGTCATGTTTCACCCGTCCTTTCGATTTGATGATACCACTTCGTTTTACCTGAGTCAAAAGATAATTTTACATGTGTAAAAAAGAAATTTTCTGAAGAAGTGTTTTTATATTAGATAAAGGGTAGTTTATCGTGTTGCAAGGTGAATGTTAATAAATGGATTGAGGAAAGACAGGTACTTTTAGTCAGCGAAAACGAAGTAAAGAAAAAAGTAAAAACGTATAAGAAAGGTATCCGAGTATTCAAGAACCAAAGGAATTATGCTCTTGTTGACGATTGAATCACAATTAAGTGCATTTTCTATTTTCAAAGATTCCTATACTTACCTTCAAATTATCTCTGAAGAAAGAAAAGTCTCAAAATCGCTAAGATGCTGAAATCAAAACCACTTTGTAACTTCCTTTTAACTAACTAATAATTCCTGTCTAATTTTATTTTTACTGTCCCTAACTAAAATTAACTGTCCCCAAACCACCAAAGACTGGAATCTGGTTGTCCCAACCATTTCTCCAGTCTTTTTCTCATCCCTGAGACCATCACAGCAGGGATTTCCCATCCAAATCCCGAATAGATAATCTATCAGAACCCAGTCTCCTCAAGCTTTTGGCTAAGCGCGGATGGTTTTACTCAGGCATTTCCCATGCTCTTCCGCAGGCGTTTTAAATGCCGATCTTTGTTTTTCTCAGGCACTTCTCTATCCCTTCAGGGACACGAATTATTAGTTGTTTTCGTTCACAATTGAACCAGTTTCTTTCCAGTTTTCAGGTCTTTTTCTCAGCGTTTTTGGGACAGTTATTTTTATCTCGGAAATGGCGGTGAAGCCTTGTGGGGTAAGGGATTGGGGGATTTGGAGGTGGGGACAGTTATTTTTAGTTTTCTACA
>Ga0194137_10000051_pt1 | contig 68194 bp, 51 predicted proteins | sample TARM_MetaG_T3_14_FD_134025 | JGI IMG/M metagenome (GOLD analysis project Ga0194137, IMG submission 134025) | Freshwater microbial communities from Pennsylvania, USA, analyzing microbe dynamics in response to fracking - TARM_MetaG_T3_14 (version 2) | ecosystem: Environmental > Aquatic >...
GACGGGCTGTCACGCGGGCACGGTCCGGCATTGTAGGGAAGCTCAGAGAATCAACGTGGGGTCTTTGACGCCGGGCGCACTGCCTGACTGGGCTGCAGGCAAGCGCTGCGGCAGGCCTGCCGCCAGCGGGGCCGAGCACTCCGCCTGCTCACGGCTGTGTGTCATCAGCAGGGCTTCGAAGGCGTCCTCGTTCATGGGACGACCCAGGTAGTAGCCTTGGGCTTCGTCGCAGCCATGCGCCACCAGGAAGGCGGCCTGTTCGCTTGTCTCCACGCCTTCGGCCACGATGCCCACTTCCAGCCGGTGGCCCATCGCGATCAGGGCGGCCACCAGGCGGCTGTCGCCAGGCGACTCGGGCACGGACGACAGGAAGCTGCGGTCCAGCTTGAGGCGGTCCACCGGCAACTCGCGCAGGTAGGCGAAGCTCGAATAGCCCACGCCGAAGTCGTCGATGGCCACGCTCACGCCTACTGCACGCAATTGCCTGAGCACATCGGCCGCGCGCAGCGACTCGCGCACCACCACGCTTTCGGTGATCTCCAGCTCCAGCGCCGTGGGCGGCAAGCCAGTCTCTCTGAGCACGCGGGCCACCACATTGGGCACATCGGCCTGATCCAGTTGCACGGCCGAGAGGTTCACGGCCACGCGCAGCGGCCAGCCACTGCGTTCACGCCATTGCTGGGCCATGGTGCAGGAACGGCGCAGCACCCATTCGCCCATCGCGACGATGAGGCCGGTTTCTTCGGCCAGCGGGATGAAGTCGGAAGGCGGCACCAGCTTGCCGTTGTGCTCCCAGCGCAGCAGGGCTTCGGCGCCGCTGATGCGGCCGGTCGCGCAGTCGAACTGCGGCTGGAAGTGCAGGCGCAGCTCCTGGCGTGCCAGGGCCTTGTACAGGTCGTTCTCGAGCACCAGGGTCTCGACGGACGGGCTCTGCATCTTGTCGCTGTAGACCTGGATGCGGTTGCGGCCATTGCTCTTGGCCTGGTACATGGCCAGGTCGGCATGGCGCATCAGCGTGATCGTGTCGGTGCCGTGCTGCGGGTACGTCGCTAGGCCAATGCTGGGCGTGACACGCAGCTCGTGGCTGCCGATGCGCAGCGGATCGGTGAAGAGGTCCAGCACCTTCTGGGCGACGCGTTCGCCATCTTCCGGCGCCGAGATCTGCGGCAGAAGGATCACGAACTCGTCGCCGCCCAGGCGCGCCACGATGTCGGAGGTGCGCATGCCCGAGCGCAGCCGGCGCGCGATCTCGATGAGCACGTTGTCGCCCACATGGTGGCCCAGGCCATCGTTGATCTTCTTGAAGCGGTCCACATCCAGGAACATCATGGCCATGTGGTGGCCATGTCGCTCGGCCAGGCCCATGCAGGTCTTGAGCTGCTCTTGCAGCATGTTGCGGTTGGGCAGGACGGTCAGCGCATCGTGCTGGGCCATGTGCTGCAACTGGTGCTCGGCATCGCGGCGCGAGGTCACGTCATAAGCCATGGCCAGATAGCCGGTGAGCTGGCCGTATTCATTGCGCAGCTCGGTCACGGTGATCTCGGCGACCAGGAAGCTGCCGTCTTCGCGGCGCATGGTCCACTCGCTGGGCAGGCCAGGCGATTCCTGGGCCAGGTGGGTGAGCACATCCAGATCCTGCACCGGCACGTTCAGGCGCATGGAGAGCATGCGCGCGCGCTCGGCCACCTGGTCGGCATCGAAGAAGCGCTTGGTGGTGCTGCGGCCAACCAGGTCCTGAGCCTTGGTGCCCACCAGCCGCTCGCCAGCCGGGTTCACGGTCTGGATGATGCCTTGCGAGTTGAGCACGAAGATCGCGTAGGGCGCGTTGTGCACGATCACGCGGCGCATTTCGTCGACCTCGATGAGCTGGCGCTGTGCTTCCAGGATGGCGCGCTCGGCCGAGACCTGTGCGGTCAGGTCGCGCAGCACGGCCACGTACTGAGGCTGGCCATTGAGTTCCATGCTGCTGACGGCCATGTCCAGCGGGAAGGTGGCGCCATTGGCGCGTCGGCCTTCCGTGCGCCGGCCCACGCCGTCCAGACCCACTTGCTGGGCTTGCAGGAAATGATCCAGCCCCTGGTCGCGCGATGACGATGCAGCAGATGGCAACAGCTTGGACACGTGCAGGCCGACCATCTCGCCCTCGGCGTGCCCGAACATCAGGCGCACGGCATGGTTGACGCTGAGGATGGCGCCGTCGGGGCTCAGGGTGAGGATGCCATCGATGGTGTTGTCCAGCACCGAGCGCAGTCGGCGCTCGCTGTCGCGGGCCTTGTGGCTCAGCGCCAGTGCCATCGCGGCGGCCAGGCCCTGGCGGTTGGCCACGCTGCGCAAGGCCCACCACAAGCCTACCGAGGCGAACAGGCCGCCCAGCAGGAGGGCCAGTGGATAGGCCTGCGTGCGGGCATGGACCGGTTCGCGCATGAAGCTCAACTGCCAGCGGCGGCCGCCCATGTTGATCTGCGTGAGGTGGACGTCCTCGTCGTTGACATGGGACTCGCTGCGGTAACCCCGCTCCATGTGCTGGGCGCTGTCGAAAAGAGGCTTGGCCTCGGCGGCCTTGGCATCCTGGTCTGAGGCGCCGACGTCGCTGACGACCCAATGCAGGTGCTGCCAGTCCTTGCGGCTGGCCACCTGCTTCATCAGGCTGGAGGCCCGGATGACGCCACTGACCAGCCCCATGAAGGCGGCCCTGCGGCTGTCCGGGTCGTTGGCGCGCGCGCCGGTCTTGTAGATCGGCAGGCGCACCAGCACGCCCAGGTTGTCGCCCTTTTCCTGCAGCATGTGCAGCGGCGCAGACATCTGCGGCAGCCCCGAGTCGCGGGCGCGTTCCAGCACGTCGCGGCGGGTGGGCTCGAAGGCCATGTCGTAGCCCAGCACCGAACGGTTGGGCGTCATGGGCTCGTTGTAGACCACGGGCATGTAGTTGGCACGCTCGCCGGGCGGGATGATGCGGTAGCTCGGATAGCCCTGCGCATCCGTGCTGCGGTCGGCTTGCACGGCGGCTTCGAAGGCGCTGCGCTCTGCCTGCGAGACGGCCTTGGCGTACTGGATGGCCATGAAGGCGGGGTATTGCGCCGAGATGTCCAGATTCAGGAAGTGCTGGTGGAAGGTGGTGCGGCTGACCTTGTCGTCGACCAGGTACATGGCCTGGAAGCTGCGCAGCACATCCAGGTAGTGGTCGAGCATCTGGTCCAGGTGCTCGGTGACGTCGGCGGTCTGCTGGGCGAAAGCGGCATCGGCATTGCGTTGCAGGTGCTCACTCGTGCGCCACCAGGCGAGCACGCTGAGCACCAGGCCGGCGACCAGGACGACCCAGGCGCAGCGGTGCAACCAGTGCGATTCTTCTTCCGTTTTTCGAATATCCAGCAGCATCCAGTGTCCTTGACATGCCGTAGCCCTACCCTGGGGGCGGGACTCGTTGTCGGTGTATCGGACGGGGGCTGGGCGGCTTGACCCTCAAATGAGGGGGTGGCGCCCAGAAGTTGGGCGCCATACGCGCAAAGCGTGACGGGTGTCACAACCTGGCGCACAAGGGTGAATGGCGGGCGTTCAGCGGGCCATGGCCATCAGGCGGGCCACCCGCTCCTCGGTGGGTGGGTGCGTGGCAAACAGGCTGCGCAGCCCGTCGCCCGACAGCGGGTTCATGATCATCATCTGGGCCGTTTCGGGGTGGGCCTCGGCGGTCTCCAGGGGGATGCCTTGCGCATAGCGGTGGATTTTCTCGAGCGCATTGGCCAGGGCCTGCGGGTCGCCACTGATCTCGGCGCCGCCACGGTCTGCTTCGAACTCGCGTGCACGGCTGATGGCCATCTGGATCAGGCTGGCAGCCAGCGGTGCGAGGATGGCAACGGCGATACCGGCCAGCGGGTTGGCCGGGCGGCCCTCGGAATCACGGCCGCCGAAAAACACCGCGAAGTTGGCCAGCATCGAGATGGCACCGGCCATGGTGGCGCTGACGGTGCTGATGAGGATGTCGCGGTGCTTGACGTGGGCCAGCTCGTGCGCCATCACACCGCGCAACTCGCGATCGGTCAGGATGTTGATGATGCCGGTGGTGGCGGCCACGGCGGCGTGCTCGGGGTTGCGGCCCGTGGCGAAGGCATTGGGCGCGGCCTCGTCGATCAGGTAGACGCGGGGCATGGGCAACTGGGCACGCTGGGCCAGTTCCTTGACCATGGCGTAAAAGCGCGGCGCGGAGGTCTCGTCCACCTCGCGGGCGTTGTACATCTTGAGCACCATCTGGTCCGAGAACCAGTAGCTGAAGAAGTTCATGCCCAGCGCCACGACCAGCGCCAGCATCATCCCGGAGCGGCCGCCGATCATCCCGCCAATGGCCATGAACAGGGCCGTGATCGCCGCCATCAGGATGGCGGTTTTCATCATGTTGAACATCTGCTCGGGCCTCCTGACCCGCAAAAAGGAGCACACCACCTCATGGTGGCAGCCTTAGAACCTGTTGACGATCTCCCCATGGTGCCCGCAAGACATCCCCAGGTCGCCATCAAGGCGCACGCCGCCGGCCGGGCTGATGCCCGGTCAAGGTGGGCAACGCGGAGGGTGGCCTGGAGATGCCTTGCCCTACGGGTTGCCCCGCAAAGGCAGCGTCCGCCACGTTGCAAATCCTCGCCGGGCCGCCAGCCCGGCTGCCGGTTTGCGCCTTGCGGCCACCACCTTTGCGGGGCAACGGGCACCATGGGGAGATCGTAAACAGGTTCTTAGATAAGCTCCCAGCTGGAAAGTTCAAGCCAGGGACGGGGGTATGGTCCTTGCGTTTTGCAGAAAATCACGGGCTGAAATGCGCTTGCCACCAGGCTTTTGCAGCGTCTGCAAGGCCAGGGCCTGCTGGCCGCAAGCCACCACCAGGGTGTCGCCCTGCGCCTGCAGGATCTGGCCTGGCTTGCCGCTGGCATCGGGCAGGACGGTGGCGGCCCAAAGCTTAATGGTTTCCTTGATGGCGTCCTCGCCCTTGTCTACAGGCCACAAGAAGGTCGTGCCAGGGAAAGGGTCGAAGGCGCGAACGCGGCGCGCGATCTGCCCCGCAGGCTGGGACCAGTCGATGGCGGCCTCGGCCTTCTCGATCTTGTGCGCGTAGTTCACGCCCTCTTGGGGCTGCGGGGTGGCTTTCAGGCCGCCGCATGCGGCCAGCTCCAGCGCCTCGACGATCAGCCTGCCGCCCAGACGAGCGAGCCGGTCGTGCAGCGCGGCGGTGGTGTCTTCGGGGCGGATGGGCTCGCGCTCCATCAGCAGCATGTCGCCCGTGTCCAGGCCCGCGTCCATCTGCATGATGGTGATGCCCGTGGCTTCGTCACCCGCCTCGATGGCGCGGTGGATGGGCGCAGCACCTCGCCAGCGCGGCAGCAGTGAGCCGTGGATATTGAGGCAGCCCAGGCGGGGCAGAGCCAGCGTCCACTGCGGCAGGATCAGGCCATAGGCGGCCACGACCATCACGTCGGGCGCGGCGGCCAGCAGGGCTTCACGCGCGGCGCAGGCCTCGTTGGGGTACTTGCCATCCAGCTTGAGGCTGTGAGGCTGGGCCACCTTGATGCCATGCTGCTGCGCCATTTGCTTGACGGGCGAGGCTTGCAGCTTCATGCCGCGCCCGGCCGGACGATCAGGCTGGGTCAGCACCAGGGGCACCTCGAAGCCCGCGGCCAGGATGGCGCGCAGGGCCTCGCTGGCGAATTCAGGCGTGCCGGCGAACGCGACTTTCAAGGCGCTCATGCGGCGTGGCGATCCTCGCGGGCCTTCTTCTGCAGCTTGGCCTTGATGCGGTTGCGCTTCAAAGGCGAGAGGTACTCCACGAAGACCTTGCCCAGCAGGTGATCGAGCTCATGCTGTATGCACACCGACATCAGGTCATCGTCGGCATCGAACTCGAAGCTCTGGCCATCGCGGTTGAGCGCGCGCACCTTGACGCGGGTGTGGCGGTCGACCTTGTCGTAGATGGCGGGCACGGAGAGGCAGCCTTCTTCCCACACCAGCATCTCATGGCTGGCCCAGATGATCTCGGGGTTGATCAGCACCAGGGGCCGGTTGCGCTCCTCGCTGGTGTCGATGACGACCACGCGCTCGTGCACGTCGACCTGCGTGGCAGCCAAGCCCACGCCCTTGGCGTCGTACATGGTCTCCAGCATGTCGTCGACCAATTGGCGGATGCGCTCATCCACCTGTGCCACGGGTTTGGCCACGGTATGCAGTCGGGGGTCGGGGTAGGTGAGGATGGGCAGCAAGGCCATGTTCTGTTCGTGTCCTGACGAGGGAAATCAACAATATCGTTGTGGAAGCGGCGCAACGACCGGGTCCGTGCCGGGCCGGCAACCGCAGGTAACACGGGGCAATTTTCGTTGCGACCGTGCAGGTTTTGCGGGCAGAATCAAATGATCATTGACCAGATTTTGCCGAATCTGAGGTAACCCTGCGTAAGGGAATCTCTTCGGCCGGTAATTGGAGACTGTTTTCATGACCCAGCGATCGCTGTCCTGTGCGGCTCGGATGACTGTATCGGCACTTGCCACGCTGGGCGTGCTGGCAGGTAGTTTGGCCACGGCGGCCCATGCCGAGGGTTTCCCCAACTACCCCATCACCTCGCAGCAAAAAGCCACGGCGTCCAAAGTGGCCGAGGCCGGCGTGCCCCTGTCCGAACTGGCGCCCAATGCGCCCGATACCTATACCGTCAAGCGTGGCGACACCCTCTGGGATATTTCCGGGCTGTTTCTGAAATCGCCCTGGCGCTGGCCCGAGCTGTGGGGCATGAACATGCAGCAGATCCGCAATCCGCACCTGATCTTCCCGGGGCAGATGCTGTATCTGGACAAGAGCAATGGTCGCGCTCGCCTGCGCGTGGGCGAGCCGGTGGTGGGTGCGGGCGGCACGGTGAAGCTGTCGCCGCGCGTGCGCGAAGGCAGCCTCGATGACGCCATCAGCAGCGTGCGCGTGCACCTGCTGGAGCCTTTCTTCAACGAGGCGGTGGTGTTCGATACCAGCGAGGAGCTCTTGCAGGCGCCGCGCATCGTGGCCACGCAGGAGGGCCGCGTGGTGCTGTCGCGTGGTGAGACCGCCTATGTGCGCGGCGACCTCAATGGCCGCGGCGACTTCCGCCTCTTCCGCGAGCCCAAGCCCCTGCGAGACCCCATCACCCACGAGGTGCTGGGCTTCGAAGGCCAGTATGTGGGCACGGCCAGCAAGACCCGCGATGGCGCCGAAGGCACAGGTGCGGACGGCGGCCAGGTCGTCATCCCGTCCACCTTCACGATCACCAGCCTGCGCCAGGAAGTGGCCGTGGGCGATCGCCTCTCGCCTGTGCCGCCGCGCGAATACGTCAACATGGTGCCGCATGCGCCGGCCCAGAACGTCTCGGGCAACATCATCTCCATCTATGGTGATGCCCTGACGGCTGGCCAGAACCAGATCGTGTCGATCAACAAGGGCGCCCGCGACGGCATCGAGCGTGGCCATGTGCTGGCGCTGTGGCGTGCCGGCGCCGTGGTGCAGGACAAGACGAGCGACGACAAGGCGACCCTGGCACTGCCGGACGAGCCCAACGGCCACCTGTTCGTGTTCCGCGTGTTCGACCGCGTGTCTTATGCCCTGATCCTCAAAGCGCTTGACCCGGTCAAGGCGGGGGATCACTTCACCCAGCCTCAGCAGTGATGATGGACTGAACCCCGCAGGGCCGAGGCCCTGTCAGTGAAGGGCAGATGCGGCGTGAACCCGCTCTGCCCTTTTTGCTTCATGTGACCAAGAGACAAAACAAAATGGATCAGGAGGAACTGCGTGCCTGGCTGCGCCTGGTGCTGACGCCGCGCATTGGCCCGGGCAGCGCGCGCAAATTGCTGGCCGCCCTGGGCTCGCCCCAGGCCATCTTTGACGCAGGCGATGAGGCCTTGCAAGCCCTGCTGGGCAAACGCGAGCGGGCGGCGCTGGCAGCCGTGCCGCCCGAGCTGGACGCCCAATTCGAGACCTTGCTGACCTGGCTGGCGACCTCACCCAGCCTGCCTGACGGAGGCCGTGCTCGTCAGGTGCTGTGCCTGGCTGATGCGCTTTATCCATCGACCTTGCTGCAGGCCGCGGACCCACCCTTGCTGCTGTTCGCGCAGGGGCGTCTGGACTTGCTCGCCAAGCCCGCTGTGGCCGTCGTGGGCAGCCGGCATCCCAGCCCGCAGGGCCGTGACAACGCCTATGCTTTTGCCAAGGCGCTCAGTGATGCGGGCGTGACCGTGGTGTCGGGCCTGGCGCTGGGCGTGGATGGCGCGGCCCACCAAGGTGCCCTGGATGGTGGTCAGGGCAGCACCATCGCGGTGGTGGGCACCGGGCTGGATGTGGTCTACCCCAAGTCCCACCAGGCCCTGACGCAGCGCCTGGCCGAGCAGGGCTTGCTGCTGAGCGAGTTCACGCTGGGCACGCCGCCGCTGCAAGCCAACTTCCCAAAGCGCAACCGCATCGTGGCGGCCTTGTCGCGAGCCACGCTGGTGGTGGAGGCGGCCGTGCAGTCCGGCTCCCTGATCACCGCGCGCCTGGCCGCCGAGATGGGGCGCGAGGTGCTGGCCATCCCGGGCTCCATCCACTCGCCCCAGGCGCGGGGCTGTCATGCCCTGATCAAGCAAGGTGCCAAGCTGGTGGAGACGGCGCAGGATGTGCTCGATGAACTGCGGTTGGAGGTCGCGCTGGGTGGGGCATCCGGTGGGTTGTCGGCCAGCCAGGCCAGCGACCGCAGCGTGGCCGGTGCCGATGACGCGCCCGACCAAGATCCCGATCAGGACGCCATTCTGGCCGCCATGGGCTATGACCCGGTCAGCCAGGAGGCCTTGTCGGCGCGCACCGGCCTGGGTGCGGCCGACCTGGGCGCACGCCTGTTGGAGCTGGAGCTGATGGGACAGGTGGCCCGCCTGCCGGGGCAGTTGTTCCAGCGCGTGGCGGCGGCTTGAGACCAGTAAAGCTATGCGGAATCGGTGAGGGTGATACAAACGCGGTCGTGAGCACGACGATCATCAAGAACCTGGGCCTGGTTGACTACGCCCCCACCATGCAGGCCATGCAGGCCTTCACAGAATCCCGCGCCGCCGAGACACCCGATGAAATCTGGGTCTGCCAGCACCCACCAACCTTCACGCAAGGGCTGGCCGGCAAGTCGGATCACGTGCTGTTCAACCCCGAAGGTCCCGACCACATCCCCGTGGTGCAGACCAACCGGGGCGGCCAGGTGACGTACCACGGGCCGGGGCAGGTCGTGGCCTACCCGCTGCTCAACCTGGACCGGCGCGGCTACTTCGTCAAGGAATACGTCTACCGGCTGGAGGAGGCCATCATCCGCACGCTGGCGCACTTTGGCGTGACGGGGCACCGCGTGGGCGGCGCGCCAGGCATCTATGTGCGCCTGGACGACCCTTTCGCGCATGCCGCCTTGACCGAGCCGCGTGACCCGCGCGACCCGTTCAAGGGCCTGGGCAAGATCGCGGCGCTGGGCATCAAGGTCTCGCGGCACTGCACCTACCATGGCATGGCGCTGAACGTGGCCATGGACCTGCGCCCCTACGACCGCATCAACCCCTGCGGCTACAGCGGGCTGCGCACCGTCGACCTGGCCAGCATCGGCGTGAGCGTGGGCTGGGACGAAGCGGCGGCGGTGCAGGCCCAGCAACTCGATCTGCGTCTGGCGCGCTGAGGTCCTCTTCAGCCGGGGGGCAAGGCCATGTGGTCTTCCGCACTTGTGCGCCGCCTTTCACCCTGCACGACGCCGATCGGATACAGTGACAGATGGCCCGGCCGTCAGTCGATGGAGAAGCTCGGGCACCGATTGCCGAAGACCGACCATGTCCGCTCAAGATCCCTCCTCCGCTGAATCCTCCCCCCTTTCCGGCAGTGCCGCCGCCGCTTCCTACGACCCCAGCGCCAAGCAAAAGGCCCAGGCCAAGACCGCGCGCATTCCCATCAAGGTCGTGCCGGCAGGCGAGGTGCTCAAGAAGCCGGACTGGATCCGCGTCAAGGCGGGCTCGCCCAGCACACGCTTTTACGAGATCAAGAACATCCTGCGCGAGCACAAGCTGCACACGGTGTGCGAAGAGGCCTCCTGTCCCAACATCGGCGAATGCTTCGGCCACGGCACGGCCACCTTCATGATCATGGGCGACAAGTGCACGCGCCGCTGCCCCTTCTGCGATGTGGGCCATGGCCGCCCTGATCCCCTCGACGTGAACGAGCCGGCCAACCTGGCCAAGACGATTGCCGCGCTCAAGCTCAAGTACGTGGTGATCACCAGCGTGGACCGCGATGACCTGCGCGATGGTGGCGCGGCGCACTTTGTCGAATGCATCCAGCAGGTGCGCGAACAATCACCTGCCACCCGCATCGAGATCCTGACGCCGGACTTCCGTGGCCGCATGGACCGCGCGCTGGAGATCCTCAAGGCCGCACCGCCTGACGTGATGAACCACAACCTGGAGACCGTGCCGCGTCTGTACAAGGAAGCGCGCCCCGGCTCCGACTACCAGTACAGCCTGAACCTGCTCAAGCGCTTCAAGGCGTTCGCGCCGGACGTGCCCACCAAGAGCGGCCTGATGCTGGGCCTGGGCGAGACCGATGAGGAGATCCTGCAGGTGATGCGCGATATGCGCGAGCATGGCATCGACATGATCACCATCGGGCAGTACCTCGCACCCAGCGGCCACCACCTGCCGGTGCGCCGTTACGTGCACCCCGACACCTTCAAGATGTTCGAGGACGAGGCCGCGAAGATGGGCTTCACGCATGCGGCGGTGGGGCCGCTGGTTAGGTCGTCGTACCACGCGGATCAGCAGGCGATGCAGGCGGGTGTGAAGGTCAACGAGGCGAAGTAAACAGATGGCCCAAATGGCCGGAATGGCCGAAGCGTCGCCAGGCTAGAGCGCCAACCACGCAAACAGGAAAAAGGTGTTGTTGTCCTTGGCCTTGCGGCCCTGACCGTCATAGTTGGTATGCGCGCCGGCAAAGGTGCCGTAGAACCAATACTGGGCGCCGACTCGAAGGTTGCTGGTTGATGGGAGCGGAAAAGCCGTGGGCACCTGGCGTCCCCACAAAGTCCAATCGGCTTGCAGCAAGAAGCCAGATGTGTCGGGCTTGCCGTTGGCGGCATTCAAGAGTCCCCCATACAGGCTCGCATCCATGGAGCCTGAGGTACGAAATGCGCCCACCGTGGCCCCCCACGTCTGACGGTAATAGTACGAAGCGTTGAGCCACAACTCCCTCAGGCTGTCGCTGTTGTTGTCGGCCAGACCGTTTGCCTGGTCAAAGTCGCGCCGTTGGTGTTCGCGTACGTAACGACCATACAGGCTCCAGGCGTGGTCTCCGAATGGATGCCACTGCGCCATGCCGTCGATGCCGATGTCGCGCAGGCGGTTGCTCGCATCGCTTTCAAGGCGGCTGGGTCGCAGGCCGGCATTGAAGCCAAGCAGGCCTGCGCTGTAGGCTTCATCGCCGAGGTTTTCGAGGTAGGCCAGTCGCCAATAGTTGGCGCTCACGCGGCCGACATCACCGTCGCGGCCCAGGCCCAAGTGCGATTGAAGCGACGGCGACAGCGCAGCGTAAGCGCCCAGCTCGGCATAGAGTTTGCCTTCGAGCAGCCCGTAAGCCGACAAGCCCGTCACGCGATGTGCCAGGCCAGGCCCATCACTCAGCAGGCTGGCGGCGCCGCCCAGGCCAGGTGCCACACCCGACTGGATGTACGGAAAGCCCCAGGCTGGCAAAGTGTTGAAGGGATCTTGAACACCCGGCGCGTTGTTGAGCGTCAAGCCCAGGAGGGCATCGTGGCCTGCGATCGTGGTGCTGTCTGCGTAGCGGATGTCCATATTGTCCAACGCGGTGGTCTTGGCGATACCGTCGTAGGTGATCTGGACGAACGAGCCCACGTGGTCCGTCCAGCGTCCGGCAATGAAGAGCGACGCCTGGTCCAGTTCCGTGTTGTTGTTGACCGCGCCATGTTCGGGCGGAGGGTTCTGGTCGCTGGCCGTGCGCGTGAACGAGGTCTGCACCATCGCCGCCAGGGGCAGATGGCCGGGGCGATCATCGTGGTCTGTGTAGCCGCGCAACTTGAAAAGCGTGCCATAGGGCGTGAGCTGAGGACCGAAGGCGCCGACGTGGCATTGAGCGCAGGCCATGCCGGTTTGCCGGGCAAAGCTTGGCAGTGCATGGGCAGATGTGCACAGCGCCCAGCAGACCGGGCCGAGCAGCCATGACCATGTGCAGGCCCGGCACCAGCGCATCAGCCGGCCATTGAAGAGGTAAGGCATGGACGTCTCACAGGCATTTGGATGTCGGTTAATGCGTCTGCCATGCTGTGGGGTTCAGTCGCTTGTTGCCTTGCGCGACAGACGCCATGCCCCTGGATCGGTATCAATCAGTTTGTCCACTTTGAACTGTTGTTCAACGAAAGGGCATCAACCGCTGGGCTCGACACGGTTCAGTGGTGTCGAGGCTGCCATGTCCTTTGGACTTGATCCCGCAACGAAAGGAGCGTGCCATGCACCTACCAAGCAATTCATCCGAGCAGCAATGGCGCCGTCGTGCCACCTTCCTGGCGGCCAGTACGGTCCTCGCGGCGCTGGTTGCAGCCGATGCTGCCCTGGCTTCAGATGCAGAAAAGCCTTCCCTCGGTTCGCGTCACGTGCTGATTGCAGACCAGTTCAACAATCGCGTCATTGAGGTGGATGAGCGTACCCATCAGGTCGTCTGGCAGTTTGGCGATGGCGCTGACAAACCGGGGCCTCACAGCGTCGTCGGGGTCAACGATGCCGAGCGTGTGGGCTCGTTCACGCTCATTTCTGGCACAGGTACACCACCCAGCAACCCACCCTTGCCCGGGTGCTCGGACCCTGTGAACGGCTGTGCCGACAATCGCGTGATTCTGGTGAATCGACAAGGAACCATTGTTTGGCAGTACGGGCAAGGCGGTGTTGCTGGCGCTGGGCCCAATCAGCTGAATGCGCCTGTGCACGCGGCGCTCTTGCCGCAATTTCAACGGCATCATGGCTTGTTGGTCATGATCACAGACCAGGGCAATCAACGCGTCATGGTGGTTGACAGCGCACATCATCTGCTGTGGCAGTACGGGACCACGGGCGTGGCGGGCAATGGCAGCAATCAACTCAACAGCCCCAACAGTTCACAGTTGCTGGACAACGGCCACGTGTTGATCGCCGATGAAGGCAACAACCGGGTGATCGAGGTCACGATGGACCATCAAGTGGTCAAGCAATTCACGGCTTCAGGCACGCTGGGCGCCGTGGCTTTCGCCAGCCGCTTACCGGGCGGCAACACGCTGATCACCGATGCGGGGAACAACAGGATCGTTGAGGTCAATGCCAACGACTCGATCGTCTGGGCGTACGCGACCAACCTGCAGGCCGGCAGCAATGAGAATCCTGCGCCCACACGCGCAGTCCGCTTGAGGAGCGGCAACACCTTGATCAGCGATCAGTTCAACAACCGCGTGATCGAGGTGAACCCTGACAAGCGCATCGTGTTTCAGCAAGGGCAACTCAATGCGGCTGGCAGTGGCTTCAATCAACTCAATGGGCCATATGACGCCAAGGTGATTGGCGACTTTACCGGCTTGACTTCGCCGAAGTGGCTCGACCCCAACGGGGACTGAAGGCGAGGGATCGACACACAGGACGCGCGGGTCTGCGCGTCCTCGTTGCTCAACCGATTGACATGAGCACCAAGGTGGTCGGTCCGGGTGGCATGGCCATTGCGTCAGCGTTCATCACCTTCCTGGTCGGCATCAGGAAAGTCGTCGGAGTCCGTGTCAGATGCGGGCACGGGCGCGGGTTGGGGCTCATCAGACGCCTTGCCTGGCCAGTAGCCACCGGCGCTGTAGCGCTCCCAGGCCCAGCGGATCCAGCGCAGCATCGATGCGGCCAGCCACAGCGCCCACAGCAGCATCAGGCCACGGTAGAGCAGCACCGGCATCGACACGATCCACGCCGACGCAGTGGACTGCTCAAGCAGTCGGTCGGCATACCAGTGCAGTTGAGAGGCGTTGGAGCCATTGCCCATCACCATCAGGTCGGGGTAGCCCAGCAGGCCCATGCGCACGGTTCCAAGCAACACGCCGGCGGCCAGCACGGCCCACAGCGCCAGCAGCACCTGCGCGACTTTCAGACTGCGTGGCGCCAGGCTCGCGCCCCAGCGGCCACGTGCCTCCATCAAGAGGAACCAGCCGACCACCACGGCGATGCCCATCAGGGACATCTGCGCCACGCCCAATCCCAACAACACCCATGAGAGGGCGCTCAGCGGCGACCCGTTCCAGCGGCCCAGTGCCAAAGCGACGGCGATGATCACCACCAGCACGCCCCAAAAGAGCACGGCCGGCCCTACTGCAGGCCCGCCCACGGCCAGCACCACACGGTCGGTCGGGACGTTCACTGTCAGGGTGTCGTTGACGCCCGCCGCCCCCAGCGTCAGGCCAGCGGTGTCAAAGCGGGGCCCCATGCCGCGTGCCTCGCGCCAATCCACGCGCAGCTGATGCGCGCCAGGCGTGATGGGCACGGTCACCTGGCCCTTCGAGGCCAGCACCGGCAGGGTCTGGCCGTCCACCGACAGGCCGAGCAACTCGGCGCCAACAGGCAGGGTGATCTGGTGGTTGCCACCCTGGCTGGAGCGCAGGCCGGCCTCGGCCGTCACGTCGGTGGCGCGTGCACCCGGCGTGACGGTGGTGTGCACCTTGTCGACGGTGAAGGTCTGCCCCGCCACGCCGGCTGGCCGGCTCACGTCGATCACCACCTGTTCGCCCGGCCAGGGCTGCCAGGTGGGCATCCAGCGCCCCTGAGCCTGGTGCACCACGGGTGCGATGCCGGACAGGCGTGTGTGCCACTGCGTGGAGGCGTCCAGCGTCCATTGTTCGATCTGGTTGGGCTCACGCAGGCTGTCGAGCGTGATGCGCGGCGCCGTGGCCAGCGTGCTGACAAAGCGGCTTGAATCGCCGGCTCCGCCCGTGCCCAGCAGCACATTGGCGATGCCGTCTTTCACCTCCACGGTGTCATCGGTGACGGACTCGCCGGAGGCCAGGCGCACCTTCACGCGCACCGGCGCCATGCTGGGCGCGATGCGGTCGATGCGGGTCTCGATGGTCCAGCGCAAGCCCAGATGCAAGGTGCGTTGCACGCGCACGAAAGGTGGCAGGGCATCGCGCTGCGTGCCGCCATCGGCGCTGACCGCGCCGACCTGCGTGCGAGACAGGCTCAGGGCGTTGCTGGCCTGACCATGGCCGTCCAGCCCGGACAAGGTCCAGCCCTCGGCTTGCGCATGCACCTCGCGTGCGGGCAGTGGCAGCGTGATGTCGACACCGGTAGCCTGCCCGGCATCGGCTTCCAGCACGACCTGATTGATGCCGCGCGGCAGGACGATCCACAGTGCCCCACTCGGGTCACGCCGTGTCGTGGCCGGTCGCCCATCCACGCTCACCAGCGAGGGGCGCCAGTTGTTGCCCTGACCTGGCAGTGGCACGGCCACGTCGGCAAGGGTGTGGACCTCCTGGCGCAACTGGATGCGTGAGCCGCTGGCGGTGACCAGCATGCGGGCGACGTCGGCGCAATGCGGCATGCAGTCTGGCGCGGCAGTGAGGCGCTGGCGCAGTTCATCGAGCGTGTCCGGCGAAGGCGCCACGGGTTCGTCAAGCGATTCCTTGGCGGCCGGTGAGGCGGCTGGTGCAGCCTGTGCCGGCGAAGGGGGTGCCAACAGCCCCAGGCTGATCACCGCACAGGCCAGCATCGTGCTGGCCACGGCTGCATGCGGACGCTGTGTCCATGCTGGCGGCCAGCCTGTGCCCGCGCGCCCGTTCTGCCCGACGATGCGCCACAAGGCCGCCACCATCAGGGCCAGGCTCAGCAGCCGCAAGGCGACCGTACCGGTGGGGGGGAGCAGCACGAGGTGCAGGTCTTGCGTCGCCTGGACCGGGCCTTGCCAGGTCAGTGTGTGCGTGTTCCATTGCCACCGCGGCAGGCCAGGGCCGGTCTGCACGCGTGCGGAAGGATCCTGCTCCATGGGCGGTCTGATGATGGGCTCAGGCAGCACGGGTGCGCTGGACTGGCTCAGCTTGCGTGATATCCCGCTCATGCTGTCGTCGCTGCTGGCGCCCGCTGGAGAGGGAGTGGGCGGCGGCGGGGCATCTGCCTTGCTGTTGACCATCGAGCTGCCGGCCTCTTCCGCTTGAGTGGCCGGGGCCGGCGCAGCTTCGCTGCGGTCGCGCGCCAGTGTGTCGGTCTCTCCCATGGCTTGCCACGGCCGCTCCAGCGAGGGGTAGATCGACAGCCGCACCTGCTCCACCGCATAGGGCAGCAGCACCAGGGCGATCAGCAGGGCGGCACCCCGCTCGGCAGTGTGAACCCAGGGAATCAGGCGCCCGGCCGGCAGCACGCGCCGCAAGGCATGCAGGCCCAGCAGGGCCAGCCACATGGTCTGCGGTGCGCCGGGTATGTGCCATGACAGCACCATGGCCAGCCCCAGCAGGCCGCCGGTGGCCAGGCCAAAGAGCTTGCCGGCCGCCAGGGCACTGAGCAGCACGAAGAAAAAGTCCCAAAGCGTCCAGCGCGATAGCCATGAGCCCGAGGCGCTGTCGACGCCGGTGGCATGCAGCAGGCGCCATCCAGGCGGCAGGTTCAGTCGTGTCGAGGCCTGGTTCATGTCCACGCGCCAGCCGGTGGCGGGCAAGGTGCGCACATCGGCCTCGATGCGGCTGTCAGCGCTCAAGCGGGCCGTCCCGCCGCGCACCTCGAAGCCTTGCGGGCCGTCACCGGCCTGCTGCGTGATGGACTGGTCCTCGCCATCGACCGAGGCCCGGCCCAGCACGGCTGGTGGCGCCATCTCCAGCCGGGAAGAGCGCGACAAGGTGCCGCTGATCTCGTCATGCGCGGTATAGCCCTTGCCGTCGAAGTCCAGCCAGAGTTCGCGCTGCAAGCGGAGCCGGTCGGGCGGTGGCTCGGGGTTGCCCCGGCGGGATTGCGTCAGCTTCAGCGTGCCGCCGGGCTCGAGCCGGTAGGCGGGCAGGCCGCGCCAATCCTCGGGCATGGCCACTTGGCGCGGGTCGATCGACGGTGCGCCTTCGATGCTGACCAGGCGCACATCGTTGTGCGCTTCGAAAGACCAGACCTCGCCGGCCGTGGCCTGGCGCGGCAGGCTCAGCGCGAGCACCGGCGACATCAGGCGGGCGCCCAGCGTCACGGTCCAGTGGCCAGGGCGGGCTTGCAGGGACAGCGCGCCACCATCGGTCAAGCGGGCCGGCAGTGCCGACTCCAGCGACACGGGCACCAGGCCGTTCAGGAGGACCACGGGCAGCACGATCTCGCGTGCCTTGCCGGACACGTCGATGTCGATGTGCGTGGTCACCCGCAGCGGCACCTGGTCGGCGATGCGGCGCACGGTGTGCACGGTGTAGGACTCGCCGCTTTTCTGCTCGACCTCGGGGGCCTGCTTCAGCCAGATGCGGCCTTCGTTGTCGGGCGTGCGTTGCACGGTCTGGCCGCCGATCGACACGGTCAGGCTGCCCACGCCCTGTGGCAGGCGGATGTCGGTGGGCATCTCCTGCCAGGCGATGCGGCCTTCGATCACGTGGCGGCCGGGTGCAAGCAGCGCCACGGGACGGTCGTTCTGTTCGGCGATGGGCAGGGCCTGGCCGTCTGCGCGCACCTCCGTGGGCCAGCGGCCCGGTTCACCGGGCAAGGCCAGCAAGGCGGCCGGGCCGTACACCTGCACCTCGTAGCGGAAGCGGGCGCCATCCGCTTCGGCGTGCAGCGACAGGTCCGAGGGCCAGGTGCAGGCCTTGTCCGCTTCATTGTTGAAGGCGGGCGGGCACAGCAGGGACGCCTGGCCGTGCATGGCCCAGGGCAGCCAGTCTTGCAGGGACTTGGGGATGTCGCTGCGGGGCAGCGGGCCGGCCGTGGCGAGGCCTGTCATGCCGCCCCACGAGCTGGCCGCCACCAGCACCCAGCCAGCCAGTTGTTTGGCGAATTCCTGCGCTCCCTGCCTCATGGCGGCCTCCCTTGCTGTCTATTGGCTATTGGATTTGACTGCACTCTGCCATGAAATCCGCGGCGCCCGATGGTAGATGTGCCGAGTGGCCCGCTGCTGGCTGGTGCGCCTGCCACCACGCTGGCTAGCGTATATCCTATGAACCTTTGTTTAACGAAGAGGGATAAACGGCTGGGCGTCACATGGCTTCCCATGTGGCGTTCGGGCCCATTTGCCGTGCGTGCAACCCACAACTGACCTTTCGCTTTGGCAGGATCCAGGGCGAAAGGGCGAGGAGCTTTTCCCATGCCTACCCTGACATCTCACCTGAGGCCTTCATGGGCCACGCCCAGCCTCCAGGCCGTTTGCGCTGCCGCACTGATGGCTGCATTGGCGCCCGCCTCGTGGGCGGCAACGGCGGTCGCCACACCCAATGCCGATGGCGAAGTGATCCCGGCGGACGAGCCTGCCGCGATCGCCGCCGTGACCAATTCGATCAAGGCCTCCGTACAGGCAGGCTTTGACAAGAACGGTCATGCCTACCGCGACGCACACCGCAAGGCCCATGGCTGTGTCCAGGCCAGATTCACGGTGCTGGGCAAGCTGCCGGCCAAGTTGGCGCAAGGCCTGTTCGCCACGCCCAGGTCGTACGACGCCGTCGTCCGCTTTTCGAATGGCTCGGGCTCGTCTCAGGACGACCACAGCCCCGATGGCCGCGGCATGGCGGTGAAGGTGCTGGGTGTGAGCGGCCCCAAGCTGCTGGACGATGAGCCCAACGCCAGCACGCAAGACTTCCTCATGATCAACCACCCGGTGTTCTTCGTGCGCAATGCCAGCGACTATGTGGCCTTTCAGAAGAACACGGTGAGCTTCCTGCTGACGCACCTGCATGAGGCGGGGATCATCATCGCGATCGGCGCCCACAGCATGACCAACCCGCTGAACGCGCGCTACTGGAGCATGGTGCCCTACAAGCTGGGCACCGAGCAGATGAAGTACTCGGCCCGGCCATGCGCGGGCGGCACGTTCTATGACCAGTCCAACAGCGCCGATCGCCTGCGTGAGAACCTGACCGGGCAATTGGCTTCGGGCTCGGCCTGCTTCGACTTCATGGTGCAGACGCGCACCGCACCTGCCGACATGCCGATCGAGGATCCCACCATCGAATGGAAGGAGGCTTCATCGCCTTTCGTGCCCGTGGCCCGCATCGACATCCCTGCCCAGACACCTGAGGGTGCCGAGGCCTGCGAGATCCGCTCTTTCACGCCCTGGCACAGCATCGCCGAACATCGTCCGCTGGGTGGCATCTCGCGTGTGCGCAAGACGGTCTACCAGACCATCTCCACCTTGCGCCATCAGCTCAATGGCCAGCCGCGCGTGGAGCCGTGACCAAACGCGCCAGGGCCTCAACTGCCACGTGCCGCCGCTTCGCGCAGCTTGTCCTTCTTGCTCTTGCGCCGGCCCTTGATGCCGCCCGTGCCGCCGTCGTCCTGCGTGGCGGATGAGGGCTCGACCGTTGGCGTGGGCTCGAACCCAGGCACGTGCTCGCGTGGCACGCGCTGGCCCTGGCGTTTCTCGATGAGCCTGAAGTGCGCTGCCGTATCGGCGGTGACGAAGCTCACCGCCACGCCGCTGGCGCCTGCACGCGCGGTGCGGCCGATGCGGTGCACATAGTCCACGGCGGCGCGAGGCAGGTCGTAGTTCACCACGGCAGGCAGTTGCGCGATGTCGATGCCGCGCGCGGCCAGGTCGGTGGCGACCAGCACTTGAAGGGTCCCCGCCTTGAACGCGGCGAGGGTTTCGCTGCGTGCCCGTTGGCTGGCGTCGGCATGGAAGGCCGCGGCGTCAATGCCGTTGCGCCGCAGTTTGTCAGCCACGTGGTCGCAGGCATAGCGGGTGGCCACGAAGACCAGCACCTGTCGCCACCCCTCTTGTGCGATGAGGTGGCGCAGCAGGGGCGTGCGCTGTGCCGCATCGACCTCGATGGCGTGCTGTTCGATGTCGGGGGCTTCGGCCTCGGTGTGGGGCACCTCGATGCGGACAGCGTCGTGCAGCAGCCCTTGCGCGAGTGCCTGCACGGCTGGCGGAAAGGTCGCCGAGAAGAAGAGGTGTTGGCGCTTGGCAGGCAGCAGGGCCAGCACGCGGCTGAGTTCATCGGCAAAGCCCGCATCCAGCAGGCGATCGGCCTCGTCCAGCACCAGCGTGGCCACCTTGTTGAGGTGCAGGGCGTTGTGCTCGACCAGGTCCAGCAGGCGGCCCGGCGTGGCCACGACGATCTCGGCGCCACCGCGCAGCGCCATCATCTGCGGGTTGATCGAGACGCCGCCGAACACGCAGGCCCAGCGTATGGGTTCGGACAGGCCGGGTGCCAGGGCGAGCAGGGTGTCATTGACCTGCATGGCCAGCTCACGCGTCGGCACCAGGATGAGCGCGTGCGTGTGGCGTGGAGTGCGGCGCGGCAAGCTGTCGAGCTGCGCGAGGATGGACAGCACAAAGGCCAGGGTCTTGCCGGAGCCGGTCTGTGCGGTGGCCAGCACGTCGCGCCCCGTCAGGGCCTGGGGAATGGCCTCGGCCTGAACCGGGGTGGGCGTCGTGAAGCCGCAGGCCTGGGTGGCTTGCACCAAGGTGTCGGGCAGACCGAGTGTGTCGAAGCCGCTCACAGCAACCTCGCCTTCACGGACTTGCCCTTGACCTTGCCCTTTTGGAGGCCTCGCAGGGCCTGATCGGCGATGCTGCGGTCCACGGCGACATAGGTCGAGAACTCGTTGACATTGATCTTGCCGATCAAGGCGCCGTCCAGCCCGAGGTCTTTCGTGAGCGCGCCCAGCACATCGCCTGGCCGGATCTTTTCCTTGCGACCACCCAGGATCTGCACGGTCACCATGGGCGGCAGCAAGGGCTGCGGATCCTTCGAGGGCGTGAGCTCGCTCAGCGGGTGCCACGGGCTCTCATGCCCTTGCATCTCATCGATGCGGCCGACGCGGCCCATCTCATCCATGCTGGCCAGGCTGAAGGCCCAGCCTGCCTCACCCGCTCGGCCTGTGCGGCCCACGCGGTGCGTGTGCACGTCGACGTCGGGTGTGACGTCCACATTGATGACGGCTTCGAGCTGCGCGATGTCCAGGCCGCGGGCGGCCACATCGGTGGCCACCAGCACGCTGCAGCTGCCGTTGGCGAACTGGATGAGCACCTGGTCACGGTCGCGCTGTTCAAGGTCGCCATGCAACTCCAGCGCGACGATGCCTTGCGCCTGCAACACGGCCACGAGGTCTCGGCATTGCTGCTTGGTGTTGCAAAAGGCCAGCGTGCTGGCAGGGCGGAAGTGATCGAGCAGGAGGCCGACGGCGTGCAGCCGGTTACCTTCATCCACCTCATAGAAGCGTTGGCGGATCAGTTTGGTGTCGTGGCGCTCGGTGAGCTTGACCTCTTTGGGATCGCGCATGAAGCGGCTGGCCAGGCGGGTGACACCCTCGGGGTAGGTGGCCGAGAACATCAGGGTCTGGCGTTGGCGCGGGCAGTGCGTGGCCACCTGGGCGATGTCATCGGCAAAGCCCATGTCGAGCATGCGGTCGGCCTCATCGAGCACCAGGGTGTTCAGGGCCTCCAGGCTCAAGGTCTCGCGCGAGAGGTGGTCCAGCACGCGGCCCGGCGTGCCCACCACGATGTGGGCGCCATGCTCCAGGCTGGTGATCTGGGGCCGCATGGGGCTGCCGCCGCACAGGGTCAGGATCTTGATGTTGTCTTCGGCGCGGGCCAGTCGGCGGATCTCCTGGGTGACCTGGTCGGCCAGCTCGCGCGTGGGGCACAGCACCAGGGCCTGCACGGCAAGACGCCGCGCATCCAGGTTGGACAGCAAGGGCAGGGCGAAGGCCACGGTCTTGCCGCTGCCGGTCTTGGCCTGGGCGATCAGGTCGTCGCCAGCCAGGGTCAAGGGCAGGCTGGCGGCCTGGATGGGGGTCATGGTCTGGTAGCCCAGGCTGTGCAGGTTCGACAGCATTGCAGCGGGCAGGGCCAGGGCGTCAAAGGACTTGGCAGAAGCGTTCATGCGTGATTATCGCGGTACCTGGCTGCCAGGCGCGGCGATTCACACGTGGTGGGCGTGATCAGGTTCCCAGGATCCCTCCAGTTCCGCTCCCTGCCAGATCTCGATGCCCACTTGGCCCAGGCGCACGCCGCCTTGTCGCCGCTCCACGAAGCCGTGGCAGATCAGACCTTCTTCCACCGCCTGCTCGAACTGCTTGCGCAATCTGAAAAGCTGGATGTTGAGGTGGGGCTGGTCCATGTCCAGCATGCAGGCGAGGCGTTCAAAGTCGATCCAGCCTTGCGCATGCGGGTCGTCCAGACCCCGTTCGGCGTCGCGCAGGCGCTGCCTGGCCAGCAGCATCAGGAGCTCGTGGTGGGGCCGCTCGCCCAGGTCCATCTCTGCGCGGCCTCGCCGCAGGTGCAGGCTCACGTGCGCATCGTCCTGGTCGTGCTGGAAGCGCATGCAGGTGATGGCGCTCGATGGGATCAGCGTGCCTGGCCGCTCTTCGGCGCACACCAGGCGCCAGGCGGTGGCACCGATGTAGACCAGGTCGCCATGGTTGAGCGGCGTGACGCCGTCATGCGTTTCCTTCATCCACTGGCCATCGGCCGTGCGGAAGATGCAGGCCAGCGGTGTGGTGTCGTCCGGCAGGTTCTGGAAGGGCGCGAGCTTGATGGTGTGCTGGCCCAGCGACAAGGGCATCAGCAGGTCGGCGGGGGCAGAGGCGTCGATCAGCCGCCAGGGCGTGCTCTCCAGCGAGCCAAAGCAGATGTCGTCACCCGTTTGCATGGGCGTCGCTTGATCTTTGGGCAGGCGATCGCCGTTGAGGAAGGTGCCGTTGCGACTCTGGTCGGTCAGGGTCCACTGCTCGGCATGCCACCGTATGCTGGCGTGGATCAGGGAGGCCAGGGGCGAGGCCAGTACGCAGTCTGCGTGCGTGGCGGAGCGGCCCAACACGTAGTAGGGCTTGAGGACGTGCCTGTCGCTGTTCGACGTGTCCAGCAAGATCGCCATGGCCGCGCACCCCCTGGGCGTTCCATGTCAGGGATGGATGAGGTGATTATCGGCGCCGCTTGGCAGGATGGGAAGGTGGCTGGGATGACCTTCTTTGTGCAAGGGGGCTGTGCCCGCGTCGCGGATAATTCGAATGTATGCAAGACCGAGCCGAGCCAACATGAGCCTTTCCACTTCAGACTTTGTTCTGCGCGCGCGCCAGCTGGATCTGCAGGCCATGCAGCATCTGGCCTTGCGGGTGGCGCTGGTGGAGCTTTTGGGTCGCCTGGTGCATGCCCTGCAATGGGAGCGCGGCGTCTCCAGCATCTACCTGGCTTCTGATGGTCAGACCTTCGCCCAGGAGCGCGACGAAGCGGTGGCACAGGCGGTGGCTGCCGAGCAGGCGGTCCGCTCCGGCTTTGGCGCGCAACTTCAGCCGGACAGCGGCGCGAGCTCGCAGATGATGTCCATGATGGGCTGGGTGCTGCTTGATCTGGACAACCTGATGGCCCTGCGCGCGGCCATCGGGCAGAAGGCGCCTCGGGCCAGTGACGCCATGGCGGCCTTCAGCCGCGTGATCGCCGGGCTCATCGAACTGGTCTTTCACCTGGCCGATGGCGCGAGCGAGCCTGCCATCTCCCGCCTGCTGGTGGCGCTGGTGCACCTGTTCCAGGTCAAGGAAGCGGCCGGCCAGGAGCGCGCGCTGGGCGCGAACCTGCTGGCCTCGGGTGTGTGCACGGACGGCGAGCAGCAGCGCTTCATCCACCTGATCGATGCACAGGAGCGCGCGGCCGAGGTCTTGCTGGACTTCATCGACGAGGATGTGCGGCCGCACTGGAGCCAGGCCCAGAACAGCACGAACATGGCGCAACTGGAGCGCCTGCGCCGCGGCTTGTGCATGGCCCGCATCGGCGCCAAGTTGGACGAGGCGCAAAGCAAGGTCTGGTTCGAGGTCAGCAGCCAGCGCATCACGGATCTCGGTGGGCTTGAAGCGGCGCTGGTGGAGCGCCTGCATGCGGCCTGCACGCAGGGCATCGAGGCCGCGCGCCAGGATCTGCTGGACTCGACCGGCCTGGTCAAGCGGTTGCGTGAGAACCCGCCGCCGCATGCCCAGGCCGTGGACCGCTACTTCAGCGAGCAGGGGCAGCCCGAAGCCGTGCCCGTGCTGCCCGCGAGGTCTGAAGCTGCACCGCCAGCTCAGGAAGAGGCGCGCCAGGCCGACGAGCAGGCCGTGGTGGCCTCGCTCCAAGATCTGCTGCAGCGCCAGTCCAGCAAGCTGGCGCAGACCGAGCAGGAGCTTCAGAAAGTGCGCAGGGCGCTGGATGAGCGCAAGGTCATCGAGCGTGCCAAGGGCGCCTTGATGAGCCGCCTGGGCATGACTGAAGACGCGGCCTACCGGGCGCTGCAAAAGGTGGCGATGGACAAGAACAAGCGCCTGCTCGATGTGGCGGAGGCCACGCTGGCCCTGTCGGACATCGCCTTGGGATCGGCCCCGGCATCCGGTGCCACAGCGCAGCCAGGCAAGCCAGGCTGATCCGGTCACGCATGAACATCCTTCACCCTGGCCGCCTCCTTGGCCTGATGCCCATCGCGGGTGAGCCCCGATGAGCTTCAACGTCGACATCGGCTTTTGCAGCGAGCGTGGCCCCCGCAGCGACAACGAGGACTTTGCGCTCGTTCGCCATCCCGGGCCGGGGGAGTCGGACTGGGGCGTGATCGCCGCGCTGGCCGATGGGGTGTCGGTGGGCGGGCTGGGCCGGGTCGCCTCGCAGACCACGGTGATGACCTTGGTAGAGGACTGGTACGGCACGCCGGCCACCTGGGATCCGACCGTGGCGCTGGAGCGCGTGATCGCCGCGCACAACGCCTGGCTGGTGGGGCAGAACCGCCGCCGTCAAAGCCTGGAAGGACGCACTGCCCAGACGGGCACCTGCACCCTGACGGCGCTGGTGCTGCGCGCGCACGGCTTCACGCTGGCCCACGTGGGCGACAGCCGCGCCTATCTCATCCGCGATGGCGAATGCGCACAGCTCACGCAGGACCACGTGATGGGCGGCACCGAGTTCCAGAACGGTCTGACGCGGGCCATCGGCCTGGACGAGGCGTTGCGCGTGGACTACCTGGACGGTGATCTGCGGATCGGCGACACCCTTGTGCTGACGAGCGATGGTGTGCATGGCTACATCAAGCCGGCTGTGCTCAAGGAGCTGGCCAGCAAGGGCAGTGCGCAGGAGGCCAGTGCGGCCCTGGTCGCCAAGGCCCTGGTATCGGGTGGCCGCGACAATGCCACGGCGGTGGTCCTCAAGATCAACGGCCTGGACGTGGTCAGCCTGGCGGACATGAGCCGGCTCGGTCGCCAGTTGCCCGTGCCGCCGCGGCTCAAGGAAGGCGATGTCATCGACCAGTACGTGGTGGAGTCGTCGGTGTTCAGCAATGGCGTGCACCGTGTCTACCGCGTGCGGGACCAGGTCGACGGCAGCATCCATGCGCTCAAGACCTTGCACGAGTCGCGCGCCAGCGATGCGCAGGAGCGCGAGATGCTGGCCCACGAGGCCTGGCTGGCCGCGCGGGTGTCGGAGCGCAATGCCGAAGGCTTCCTGCACGTGACCGAGCCGGTCAACCCCACGGCCTTCTACACCCTGTCGGACTGGCTGGATGGTGAATCACTGGCGGCCATGATCGAGCGCAAGACAGCGTTCAGCGTGGCCGAGATCGTGGGTGCCTGCGCAGGTCTGGCGCGCACGCTGGGGCGGCTCCATCAGCATGGCGTCATCCACCGCGACATCAAGCCCGACAACCTGCACCGAGGACGCGATGGGCAGTGGCGCATCCTCGATCTGGGCGTGGCGCTCTCCGGCCGCGAGCCCGAGTCGCTGCGTGTGCTGCATGCCGGTACGCCCAGCTACATGAACCCCGAGCAATGGCTGGATGATGCGGCCATCAGCCGTGCCACGCCGCAGTCCGATCTGTATGCTTTGGGCGTGTCGCTGTATCTGTGGCTGACCGGCCGGCTGCCCTATGGCGAGATCGAGCCCTATCAGATCAGCCGCTACCGGCGAGACCCGGTACCGCCTTCGCGCCTGCGGCCCGATGTGCCCATCTGGCTGGACCACATTGTGCTCAAGGCCGTGGCGCGTGACCCCAGGCAGCGCTTCGAAACCGCCGAGGAGATGCAGCTGGCGCTGGAGCGAGGGGCATCCAGGCCGCTTGTGGCGCCGCGTGCATCTTCATTGCTGGAGCGCGACCCGGCCGCCGTCTGGAAGATCGCGCTGGCCGTGTCGGTGCTGTTCAACCTGCTGCTCGTCTACTGGCTGGTGTTCCTGCCCAAGGACTGACCGACCTCAGGGCGCCGGGTCTTGCGGCCCGAACACCAGGGTGTCGCGCTGGTCGGCCACGTTCTGGCCTTGTCGGATCAGGTCGAAGTACCAGGCGCCGTCCTGGATGTCGCCATAAAGGCATGTACCGACCAGCACATCGCCCTTGAGCACCAGCTTCTTGTAGACGCCGCGAACCGGGTCGCGCAGGACGATGCTGTCCGTGCCCTCGGCGCCCATGAAGTCGCCGGCCGAGAACAGGTCGATGCCGGTGACCTTGAGCTTGGTGCAGATCTGGCTGCCCAGGTAGAGGCCGATGCCGTAGTTGGCCAGGTGATTGGCGCAGACCACGGCCTGCTCATACAAAGGCGAGACCAGGCCATAGGCCGTGCCCCGGTGGCTGGCGCATTCGCCTACCGCATAGATGCGCGGATCGGTCAAGGTCTGCAAGGTGTCGGTCACCAGGATGCCCCGCTGGCATTGCAGGCCCATGCTGGTGGCCAGGCGCACATCCGGGCGGATGCCGGCGGCCATCACCACCAGGTCAGCCGGGATCTGCTGCCCATCCTTGAGCTCGACCGCGCGCACGCGTCCCTGTTCATCGGCCAGGCAGGCCGAGGTACTGGCGCTCAAGGCGAACTTCAGGCCACGCTCGGCCAGGCTGGCTTTGAGCAACTCGCCGGCCTCGGGGTCGAGTTGCCGCTCCAGCAACCAGTCTGCGAGGTGCACCACGGTCACACTCATGCCGCGCACGTTCAGGCCGTTGGCGGCTTCCAGCCCCAGCAGGCCACCGCCGATCACCACGGCATGCTGGTGCGCGCGCGTGGCCTCGATCATCGCCTTGGTGTCGGCGATGTCGCGGTAGGTGATCACGCCCGGGAGGTCGTGGCCCGGCACCGGCAGCACGAAGGGCTGCGAGCCCGTGGCAAGCAGCAGGCGGTCGTAATGCGCCTGCGTGCCGTCTGCGGCTGTGACGATGCGGTTGCGGCGATCGACCGAGGTCACCACCTTGCCCATGTGCAGGGTGATGCCATGCTGGGCGTACCAGGCCACGGGGTTGAGGATGATGTCGTCGATCGTCTGCTCGCCAGCCAGCACAGGCGACAGCATGATGCGGTTGTAGTTGGGGTGAGGCTCGGCGCCAAAGACCGTGATGTCGTACAGATCCGGCGCGATCTTCAGCAGCTCTTCGATGGTGCGGATGCCGGCCATGCCATTGCCGATGACGACCAGCTTCTTGCGTTGATTCATGGCGAGTGCCTTGCTAGAAAAAAGCCCCGACCGACTCAGCCGGGCGGGGCCAGACAGCCTGTTGGGCCGGGGTACAACTCAATATGGCCTCGTGAGCCGATTGAACGAAGGCGGATGCATCGGGATCAGGTTCAGCGGCTGGAGGAGGCAGTCTGATTGAACACGGCCGAGGTGCTACCGATAGAGCGGGCGCGACCACCCTTTTCGGCCCAGGTGCGTGTCCAGCGGATCTGCATGACCCGCATCATCACCAGAGCCAGTATCGCGGCGGCGGCCATCGAGGCAAAGCCACCGAAGAAAGAACCTGTGTGCAGCTTGGACTGGCTCATGGCATTGGGTACCAGGCCGCCTGCCAGCGCGCCCAGCTCGCCAATCATGGAGCCGGCCACGGCGGTGGTCAGGGGCCAGCGCAGGGGCACCAGCTGGAACACGGCACCATTGCCTGCGCCCAGGGCGGCAAAGCACACCATCAAGAGCAAGGTCGTGAGGGTCAGCGAGTTGCCGGCCAGGCCGCAGGCGAACAGGCTGAGTGCCGCCACGCACATCACGGCCGTCAGGGTGTTGACGCCGCCCCAGCGGTCGGAGATCCAGCCGCCCAGCACGCGCACAGCCGCACCCATGAAGGCCGCCAGCATGGTCAGCTGGCCGGCTTCCACCTTGCTCACCTTGAACTGCTCGTAGTAGTAGCTGGGCAGGAAGGTGGTCAGGCCGATGAAGCCGCCGAAGGTCACGGCATACATCGCCGAGAAAGCCCAGCCATCCTTTTCGAAGAGGCAGGAGAGGTGCTCACGCAGCGTGCCGTGCTCGTCGCGGTCAGACGGCTCCTTGGCGAACACGATCATGATCACCATGGGGATGACGATGGTGAGGGCGGCAAAGCCATATACCGTCTGCCAGCCATAGGCCTGGGCCACGCGCGGGGCGATCAGCACGGACACCGCCGTGCCCACATTGCCCGCGCCCACGATGCCCATGGCCAGCCCTTTGTAGCGGGGTGGGAAGGAGCCCGAACCCAGCGACAGGGCCACGCCGAAGCTGGCGCCGGCGATGCCGAGCAGGGCACCCATGGCCAGCAGCGAGCTGAAGCTGTTGACGAACAGGTAGCCAAAGAGCATGGCCGCGCAGATCATGGTCATCTCGACCAGCGTGGCCTTCTTGCGGCCGATGTACTGCGCCAGGATGCCCAGCGGAAAGCGCATCAGGGCGCCAGCAAAGATGGGTATCGACAGCATCAGGCCTTTTTCAGCCTGGCTGAGCTTGAGGTCTTCGACGATGAAAGGCGCCATGCCACCGTTGAGCACCCAGATCCCGCACGAGAACATGAAGTACAGGAAGGAGGCAAAGAGCGTGGGCGAGTGCCCCGATTTGAGGAAGTGCTTGAAGTTGGACATGGCGGTGTGGCTGGAGGGCGCGTGGTGGTGCTGGGTTCAGGAGCTGGCGAGGGAGACTGCCTCTAGAGGGGCTGCGGCGGTGGCTTCGGTGGCAATGGGAACCAGCCGGATGATCTTGCGCAGGGCGGGCACGCACGAGCCGCAGTTGGTGCCGCAGCGCAACTGCCCTTGCAACTGGGCCAGGCGCTCGTCTTCCGAACCCTGGCAGGTCGCGACGCAGGCTTCGATCTGCGGCTCGGTGACATTAAAGCAGGCGCAGATCTGCTTGCCGCGCGAGGCCACCTTGCCCTGCGCCTTCGCACCGGGGTGGAGCAGCATGGTCCCCAAGGCCGCGACGGGCTGGTCTTCCTGCAGCAGGGGGCGCAGCCAGGCCTGCGCGCGCACATCGCCCGCCATCAAGAAGGCTTCGACCTGCTGGCTTTCATCCAGGGAAGACAAACGCAGGGCGCGGCGATGGGCCCGTGCGGTGTCGGTATAGCGCAGCACACTGCTGCCTTCGATGCCGAACCAGCGCTCCAGCATGGCGATCTGATCGTCGGCCAGCGGCTGTGTGTGGGCCAGCCGCAGCAGCACGCCCACACGGCCCATGGCATCGGGCTCGCGGCCGAATGGCACACAGCTGAAGAAGGCCAGCTCGCGGCCCATTTGCGCTGCGGCTTCACGCACGATGAGCGCATTGCTCGCCGGCAGCCAGGCCATGGCCACGAGCTTCCAGGGCAGCTCGACGGGCTCGACGGACACCGTGGCGTGCTTGAGCTCAGGCTGTTTGGACGTGGGGCAGAAGGCCGGTTGGGTCAGGGCATTGACACCGCACAGGCGCTGACCTTCGGCGCCTCGGCCACCAATGTACTCGCTGCCCCAGTGCATCGGGATATAGGCCTGGCGCGGTGCCAATGACGGCGCAGCGCTCACGGGGATGATCACCATGCCGCGACGCGAGCGCACCTTGACCAGGTCACCTTCCGTCAACCCCAGCTCGGCCAGATCCTGCGGGTGCAGGTCCACCGTGGGCTCGCTGATGTGGCCGAAGAGCCGGCCCAGCGTGCCCGTGCGGCTCATGCCATGCCACTGGTCGCGCAGGCGGCCCGTGTTGAGGCTGAAGGGGAACTCGGCGTCGGGGATCTCGACAGGGGGGCGGTACTCGACCGCGGCGAACTTGGCACGGCCGTCCGCCGTGGGGAAGCGGCCATCGGCATACAGGCGGACCTGGCCTTGCGCCTCACCTTCGCTCATGGGCCATTGCTGCGGGCCTTGCGTTTCGAGCAAGGCATAGCTCATGCCCGTGATGTCGAGGTCGCGGCCACGCGTGGATTCGCGGTGCTCGTTCCACACGCTCTCTGGCGAGGTGTAGGGGAACAGGGTGCTGGTGCCGGGGCGGTAGCTGGCCACACGCTCAGGCAGGCGCTGTTCCAGCTCGCGGCCCAGGGCCGTGAAGATGGCCCAGTCATGCCGCGCTTCACCTTCAGCGGGCACGGCAGGCTGCACCCGGCTGATGCGCCGTTCGCTGTTGGTGACGGTGCCGTCCTTCTCGCCCCAGGTGGTGGCCGGCAGCAGCAGGTCGGCGTATTCGCAGGTGGCCGTGGTGCCGAAGGCTTCCTGCACCACCACGAACTCGGCCTTTTCCAGTGCGCGGCGCACCGTGTGCTGATCGGGCAGGGACTGCGCGGGGTTGGTGCAGGCAATCCACAGCGCCTTGATCTCGCCACGCGCGGCGGCCTCGAACATCTCCACGGCGGTCTTGCCGGGCTGGGCAGGTACCGAAGGCACACCCCACAGCGCAGCCACTTCTTCGCGGTGCTGGGCATTGCCCAGGTCCCGATGGGCGCTGAGCAAGTTGGCCATGCCGCCCACCTCCCGACCACCCATGGCATTGGGCTGGCCCGTGAGCGAGAACGGGCCGGCACCCGGCAGGCCGATCTGGCCGGTGGCCAGGTGGATGTTGATGAGGGCCGCGTTCTTGTCCGTGCCTTGGCTGCTCTGGTTCAGGCCTTGGCAGTAGAGCGACAGCGTGGGCGTGTGGCCGCCCATCCAGCGCGCGGCCTGGATGAGGTCGGCCATCGCGACACCGCAGGTCTCGGCCACCGCGGCCGGTTCGTACTTGGCCACGAGTGCACGCAACTCGGCAAAGCCATTCGTGTGCTGCGCGATGTAGTCGTGGTTGAGCAGGCCTTCCTGCACGATCACATGCAGCAGGCCATGGAAGAGCGCGACGTCGGTACCAGGGCGGATCTGCAGGAAGAGGTCGGCGACCTCGGCGGTTTCGGTGCGGCGCGGGTCGGCCACGATGAGCTTCTGGCTCGGGCGCGCACGCCGCGCATCCTCGATGCGGCGAAACAAAATGGGGTGGGCCCAGGCCGTGTTGGCGCCCACGATGAAGAGCGTCTCGGCATGCTGGAAGTCGTCATAACAGGCGGGCGGCGCATCCACACCCAGCGTGGCCTTGTAGCCGGCCACTGCGCTGCTCATGCACAGGCGCGAGTTGGTGTCGATGTTGTTCGTGCCGATCAGGCCTTTGACCAGCTTGTTGAGAACGTAGTAGTCCTCGGTCAGCAACTGACCTGAACCGTAGAAGCCCACGGCTTCAGGACCATGGCTACTGATGATGTCGGCCAAGCGATCGGCAGCCAGATGCAGTGCGGCGTCCCATGACACGGCGTGCGTGTCGCCACCACGTTGGGCGCGCAGCAGGGGCTGGCGAAGGCGGGCCTGACGCGTCACGCTTTCAGCGGCGGTGAGGTGCAGGGTGCTGCCCTTGGTGCACAGGCGGCCAAAGTTGGCGGGGTGGTCCGGGTCGCCCTGCACATTGACGAGCTGCTCCCCGACGGACTCGATGAGCACGCCGCAGCCGGTGCCGCAATAGGGGCAGGTCGAACGGGTCTGCCGGGGCTGTCCATCGACAGCCAGCATCAACCGTCCGCCATGGCGCAGAGACGTCGCATCCAGGCTCATGCCGTCAGCACTCCCACACGGCCCTCGCGCACTTCAACGGCATAGGCGCGTACCGACAAGGCGCTGTCCTCCAGGCACTGGCCGGTGCGCAGATCGAAGTGGTGCTTGTACAGCGGCGAGGCCACGACGATGTGATCGCCCAGGCTGCCGATCAGGCCGCGCGAGAGCACGCTGGCGCCCGTGATCGGGTCGATGTTCTCGATGCCGTAGAACTGGTCCTGGCCCACGCGGAAGATGGCCACGTGCTCGCCATTCACCAAGGCACACACGCCGGTGTTGGGCAGGATGTCGTCAACGTGGCAGGCCCCGGTCCAGCAGGAGGCTTGGAAATGCTTGTCGCTTGCATTCATGGTGTGAAATCCTTGCGTTCCTTGTGTATCAGGATGCGGTCGTGGCGTCGGGGGAGGCGTGCTCGCGCTCTTCGGCGCGGGCCGGGCGGATCTGGCCACGCTCCTTGACGAAGACGATGCGCTCGTCCTTGGCGTCGCTGTTGACGAAGGAGCGGAAGCGCTTGCGGACTTCCGGGTTGGTCACAGCTGTCTTCCATTCGCACTGGTAGGTGTTGACCACGTGTTGCATCTGCGCTTCGAGCTCGGCCGCGATGCCCAGCTTGTCGGCCAGCAGCACCTCTTTCAGATAGTCCAGCCCGCCTTCGAGGTTGTCGCGCCAGGTGCTGGTGCGCTGCAGGCGGTCGGCCGTGCGCACATAGAACATCAGGAAGCGGTCGATCAGCTTGATCAGATCGGCCTTGGTGAGGTCCGAGGCGATCAGCTCGGCATGGCGAGGCTTCATGCCGCCGTTGCCGCACACATAGAGGTTCCAGCCCTTCTCGGTGGCGATCACACCCACGTCCTTGCCCTGGGCTTCGGCGCATTCACGCGTGCAACCCGAGACACCGAATTTGATCTTGTGCGGGGCGCGCAGCCCCTTGTAGCGGTTCTCCAGCTCGACGGCCAGACCCACGCTGTCATCGACACCATAGCGGCACCAGGTCGAGCCCACGCAGCTCTTGACCGTGCGCAGCGACTTGCCATAGGCATGGCCCGACTCGAAGCCCGCAGCAATCAGCTCTTCCCAGATCAAGGGCAACTGTTCCACACGTGCACCGAACAGGTCCACGCGCTGACCGCCCGTCACCTTGGTGTAGAGGCCGTACTTCTTGGCGACCTGGCCCACGGCGATCAGGCCGTCGGGCGTGACTTCGCCACCGGCCATGCGCGGCACGACCGAGTAGGTGCCGTCCTTCTGGATGTTGCCCAGGTAGTAGTCATTGCTGTCTTGCAGGCTGGCGAGTTCCTTCTTGAGCACGAACTCGTTCCAGACCGAGGCGAAGATGGACGCAGATGCCGGCTTGCAGATGTCGCAGCCCAGGCCCTTGCCATGCTTGGTCAGCAGATCGTCGAAGGACTTGATCTCGCCCACGCGCACCAGGTGGAAGAGCTCCTGGCGCGAATAGGGGAAGTGCTCGCAGATGTGGTTGTTCACCGCCATCCCTTGCTTCTTCATCTCGCTCTTCATGATCTGCGTGACCAGGGGGACGCAGCCGCCGCAAGTGGCGCCGGCCTTGGTGCAGGCCTTCATCTCAGCGATGGTGCAGACCTTCTGCTCGCTCACGGCGGCGCAGATCTGGCCCTTGCTCACGCTGTTGCACGAGCAGATCTGGGCGCTGTCAGGTAAGGCGTCGGGGCCCAGGCCGGGCTTGGCCTTGCCATCGCTGGAGGGCAGGATCAGGAACTCGGGGTCGGCCGGCAGGGTGATGCCGTTGAGGGCCATCTGCAGCAAGGTGCCGTATTCATCGGCATGGCCGACCAGCACGGCCCCCAGCAGCTGCTTACCGTCGCTGCTCACCACGATCTTCTTGTAGATCTGCTTGACCTCGTCCACATACTGGAAGGATCGGCTGTGCGGGGTCTTGCCATGGGCATCGCCGATCGAGGCCACGTCCACGCCCATCAGCTTGAGCTTGGTGCTCATGTCGGCGCCGGCGAAGGCCGCGTTGGTGTCGCCTGCAATGTGCTTGGCGGCCACGCGGGCCATGTCGTAGCCAGGTGCCACGAGGCCGAAGGTCTGGTCGTTCCAGGAGGCACACTCGCCCACGGCATAGACGTGGTGGTCGCTGGTGCGGCAGTGGCTGTCAATCGCTACGCCACCCCGTGCACCCACGGCCAGCAGGCATTGGCGTGCCAGCTCATCGCGGGGCCGGATGCCGGCGGAGAACACGATCATGTCGGTCTCCAGGTAGCTGCCATCGGCGAACACCATGCGGTGACGGTGCTCGGCGCCGTCGACGATCTCGACCGTGCTGCGGCTGGTGTGCACGTGCACGCCCAACTCTTCGATCTTGCTGCGCAGGATGCGGCCACCGCCCTCGTCAACCTGCACGGCCATCAGGCGTGGCGCGAACTCCACCACGTGGGTGTCCAGGCCCATGTCGCGCAGGGCTTTGGCGCACTCCAGGCCCAGCAGGCCGCCGCCCACCACCACGCCGGACTTGGCCTTGGCGCCGGCCGCCTTCATGGCGTCCAGGTCTTCGATGGTGCGGTAGACGAAGCAGTTCGGGCGATCACGACCGGGCACGGGCGGCACGAAGGCATTGGAGCCCGTGGCCAGGATCAGCTTGTCGTAGTTGAACTGCTGGCCATCGACCGTGGTGACGGTGTTCGTGCGGCGCTCGATGTGCGCGGCGCGTGCGGCCAGGCGCAGCTTGAAGCCCGTGCGCTCGAAGAAGCCTTCTTCAACAAGAGACAGGTCTTCGGCGGTCTGGCCAGAGAAGTAGGCGGAGAGGTGCACCCGGTCATAAGCGGGGCGGGGCTCTTCACAGAGGACGGTCACGTCGGCACCCTGCACACCAGCTTCTGCCAGGGACTCCAGGAACTTGTGGCCGACCATGCCATGACCAACGACGACAATCTTCATGATGACTCCTTGAGCGCCAACACTGCTGCGCGAGCGTTGGACACGAACTAACGGATGGTTCCTGCACGGATCAAACGAGCGGACTGCTCGTCGAACTCGCCATCGTTAGCGGAGCGGTATCAGGATCGAGGAAAAGAAAGCGTCATTGCTTTGGTGACTGATCACGTGCAGGTTCCATGCCAGCTCGAATGCAGCCGCCAAAGCCAGGTGATGCCCACTTGAAGGCTGTCAGGCAGCCATCTCGTGCGCTGCTTTGGTGCGTCAAGCTGGTGCGCACGCGGCGGGTCAACCCCAGGTTGGTGCCGCGACATGTGCTGGCGTGACGTTGTTCACGAACCCGCTGTGGCCGTATCAAAAGCCAGGGAGGCCGTCACTTCTGTAACCGAGTGGTTCCACCTGACGGGATGCCTTGGCCGTGATGAAGCGCGGCTGTTCCCCGGTGAAAAAGTGAGATGCAGCCTCGGTGACTGAACGGAGGGCGTATGTAAGTCGTTACACCACGCCTGGTGAGGCTCCTAGCATCCGCCGGCGCTTGAGCGAAGGTTCGGGCGCATCCCCTGCGGCTTTGGCCGCCCCCTCACTGGAGAAAACAATGAACCTCAATGCAAAGGCCGGCGCAGCACTGGCGCTGACAGCCGCGGCCCTTTCCGCGCAAGCCGCCAACACGATGTGTGTGTTCGACATCATCGGCGCCAGTGGCGACGCCTTCAACATGGCCAAGGACTATGCCGTGGCCATGCAAAAAAATGGCGTGACCGTCGAGCTCAAGGCCTACAGCAACGAGGCCGCTGCGGTCGACGAGTTCCGCGCCGGCAAGTGCGATGCCCTGATGGCCACGGCCTTTCGCACCCGCGAGTTCAACGGCGTGGCCGGTGCCATCGATACGCTGGGCGCGACCACCGTGGTGCGTGACGGCAAGGTCGATCTGCCGGCCAGCTATGAGGTGGTGCGCAAGGTCGTGCAGACCTTCTCTTCGCCGCAGGCCGCCAAGCTGATGGTGGAAGGCAACTACGAAGTGGGCGGCATCGTGCCCTTGGGCGCGGCCTACCCGGTGGTCAACAACCGCGCCATTGATTCGGTCGAGGCCCTGGCCGGCAAGAAGATCGCCGCACTGGAATACGACCGTGCCCAGGCCATGATGATCCAGCGCGTGGGCGGCCGTGCGGTGCCCGCCGACATCAACAACCTGTCGGCCAAATTCAACTCAGGCGAGGTCGACATGATCGCGGCGCCCACGCTGGCCTACAAGCCGCTGGAGCTTGGCAAGGGCATCGGGGCCAAGGGTGGCATCGCCCGCTTCCCGCTGATGATCCTGACCTACCAGGTGGTGCTCAAGCAGGCCAGGTTCCCGGCCGGCTTTGGCGAGAAGTCGCGTGAGCACTGGGTGGGCGAGTTCGACCGTGCCATGCGCCTGATCCAGAACGCCGATGCCAGCATCCCCGCCGGCACCTGGATGGAGGTCTCGCCCGACCACGTCAAGAAGTACACCAACATCCTGCGCGAGTCCCGCATCTCGATCGCCGAACAGGGCGTCTACAACAAACAGGGTCTGAAGGTGATCAAGAAGGTGCGTTGCGCCGCCAACCCGGCCGAAGCCGACTGCAGCGCGCCCTCTGAAGAAGGTTGATCTCGTGTGACCGCCGGCCCTGGCTCAGCCCAGGGCGGCCTCCTGCGCCCGCGCGTAGGCGATGCAGGCCTTGAAGATGGTCAGGGTGTTGAGCAGCACCTCGTCGACCGGCGCCTTGCAGCGGTCGGCCACCCATTGTGTGGCGATGCGTGTGTTGGCGCCCACCAGGCCATTGGCCAGCATCGTGAAGCTGAGTTTGCCTTGCGCATCCAGCTTGGGAAACATCTGGTGCATGAAGCCGGCGATCAGGTGCGCGAAATCCTGCGAGGCCTTGTCGGTCAGCAGGCTCATGCCTTCGCCCACATTGAAGGCATCGATCAGGGCCACGCGCGCACGGTGCGGGTCCTGGCGAATGAACTCCAGAAAATTGCGCAGCGAGGCTTCGGCCAGTTTCTCAGGGTCGGGCTGGCAACTGGCCAGCGCCATGATGGTGGTCTGCATCAGCTCGCGCGATACCATGGTGTAGACGGCCTTGAACAAGGCCTCCATGCTGTCGAAGTTCTCGTAGAAATAGCGCGAGGTGAGCTGCGCCTGTTTGCAGACGTCACGCACCGTCGAGTGGTGATAGCCCTGCTCGCCGAACACCGCCAGGCCCGCGTCGATCAACTTGGTGCGGCGCTGGCGCTGGCGCTCCTGTGGGTCGATGCCGCCATAACGCCGGCCGGTAGTCCCCGGAGTGGAGGGTTGTTCAGGGTTAACCCTATTTCTGGAAACGGGCATTGTCAAATACTATTCTGAAATTGACCATTGTCAAAATATTGGCATGGGTGGCGCCTGAGACGCTTCATCGTTGCAGTGTGCCATCCGTCAATGATCAGGACTGCGGGCATCTTGCCCCACGTTTGTGGCAGCGCCAATGCGGTGAATGCCCACTTTTGACAACACGACCTCCAAACAGGGGGCGGCGCAGCATTTCAACGCGGACCGAGCAGGCAAGACATGAAAGACTTTAAGAACAAGGTGGCCGCCATCACCGGTGCCGCATCCGGCATGGGGCGCACGCTGGCGTTGGAACTGGCGCGCAGGGGCTGTCATCTGGCACTCAGTGATGTCAATGAGGCCGGTCTGGCCGAGACGGCTCAGATGGCCGGCAAGCTGGGTGTGAAGGTCACTACCGCCAAGGTCAACGTGGCCGACCGTGAAGCCGTGTTCGCCTGGGCCGATCAGGTTGTCGCCGACCATGGCAAGGTCAACCTGATCTTCAACAATGCCGGGGTGGCTTTAGGTGCTTTCGTTGAGACGGTCAAGCCCAAGGACTTTGAATGGATCATGGGCATCAACTTTTGGGGCGTGGTCTGGGGCACGCAAGCCTTCCTGCCGCACATCAAGAGGGCCGGTGAAGGCCACATTGTCAACACATCCAGCCTGTTTGGTCTGCTGTCCATCCCCACGCAGGGTACCTATAACGCCAGCAAGTTCGCGGTGCGTGGCTTCACCGAGGCCTTGCGCCAGGAACTCGACCTGGAGAAATGCGGCGTGAGCGCGACCTGCGTGCACCCGGGCGGCATCCGCACCAACATCGCCCGCGACGCCAAGATGGACGACAGCATCGAGGCCAAGACCGGTGCCAATGCCCAGAAGGCCAAGGAGCGCTTCGACAAGCTGCTCAACACCACCAGCGCCGAAAGCGCAGCCTTGCAGATCCTGCGTGCGGTGGAAGGCAACAAGCGCCGCGTTCTGGTGGGGCCTGACGCCAAGTTCCTCGATCTGCAGGTGCGTTTGCTGGGCTCTTGGTACCAACCCCTGACCACCTTCTTCGCCAAGAAGGGCATGCTAGGCTGAGAAGGCCTTGGCATCGTGTGGTTTCGTTGCATTCAAAGGAGACAGCTCATGTCGGCAGCCCAACTGGACACGGGTGCGCAGCAAGCGCAGGCCCACCCCGTCATCCGACGTTACCAGCCGCCATCCGGCATGCAGGAGGCCCTGGCGGCGGCCGTCATGCGCATGGCCTTGCGCGTGAGCCTCAAGCCTTTCCTGGGGCCGCCCTGGCCTTTCGCGGTGCAGCGTGCCGCCCTGGCCATCGGCTCGGCGTTGATGCCGCAAGACGGCCGCGCGCAAGTCAAGGCCGATCGCGTCGACCACATCCCCGTGGAGCGCATCACGCCCAAGGGCAGCAGCAAGCCGCGTCATGCCATCCTCTATCTGCATGGCGGGGCCTTCGTCGCGGGCAGCCCGCGCACGCACCGCAGCATCACCCGCCGTCTGTCGGCCACCACCGGCGCGCTGGTGCTGGCCCCGCATTACCGCCTGGCACCCGAGGCGCCGTTTCCGGCCCAGCTGGAAGACTGCGTGTCTTGCTACCGCCAGTTGCTCAAGGAGGGCTTCTTGCCTGAGCGCATTGCCATTGCCGGAGACTCGGCCGGCGGCAACCTGACCTTCATGACGGCGATCGCGGCGATGAAGAGCGGCATGCCTGGCCCGGCCGCGCTGGTGATGATGTCGCCAGCCCTGAGCCTGGCGCCACTGCCCAACTCCACGCACGAAGAGCGCCAGGCGCGTGACCCCATGATCCGTCTGGCCTGGGGGCAGGACGTGGAGCGCGCGCTCAAGATCCCGCACGATCACCCCTTTGCCAACCCGCTGGAGCAGGACCTCTCGAAGCTGCCACCTTCGCTGATCCAGGTCGGCGACGACGAGGTGCTCTACGACAACTCGACCTGGCTGGTCGAGGCGGCCACGGCAGCGGGGCGCACCTCTGAACTCGAGGTCTACCTCAAGCGCTGGCATGTGTTCCAGGCGCACGCGTCGCTGCTGCCCAGCTCGATCAAGGCGCTGGATCGCCAGGTGGAGTTCATGAAACGGCACTGGGCTGCCTGAGACGCAAATTATTCCTGATGGGTATAACGAGCATCTTGTACCCATCGGGCTGTCTCTAAGATGGCGTCTTGCATCCGATAGGGCTGTCCCGGGGCAGCCGTCAGCGCCATGAGCCAGTTGCCATCCACCACCGTTGCCGCCCCCTCTGCCCGCCGTTATGGTGGGGTGTCCGCTGCCGAGCGTGCCGCGCAGCGCCGAGAGCGCCTGCTGGAGGCTGCCGTTGACGTCTTTGGCCGCGAGGGCTACCGCCAGGCCACCATGCGCCTGATCTGCGCCCAGGCCCGGCTCAATGACCGCTATTTCTATGAACATTTCGCGACATTAGACGATATATTCCTGGCCGTGCACCAGAAATTATCTGCTGAAGTGGCAATTCAGATCATGACCCGCGTGATGACGCAGCCCGACGATCCAGTGACTCAAACCCGGGTCGGCCTGACAGCCTTCTTTGAATATATCAAGGAGGATGCGCGCCGGGCGCAAATACTGCTGGTCGATGCGGTGACCACCGGCTTGACCAATCCACATAATCTCAACGCCCGTGTCAGCCAGTATGCTGATTTATTAAAGGCGCGATTCAGGAAAAGGTATCCGAATCTGGCGATACCCCTGGATGTGGAATTGATCGTCGGGGGTTTTGTGGGTATGGTGATTCATACGGCCACGGTCTGGTCGCAGCGCGGCTTTGACACGCCGGTCGATGTCCTGGTCGACCACAACGTCTACGCCTGGCGGGGGCTTCATCATTGGCTTTCCGCCCACGACGGCGTGCTGGTGACCTCGGCCTGAACCTGCCTCACGCAGTCCGGCATCGGTGGCGTTTCAAACCGAGGCTCGCTTTATCTGGTGTTTTGTTCTATTTGATGCACTGCATATTTGATGATGTGACTTTCCATATCATTGACATGGCGAACAGCGTGGTTTATGCAATCGTTGGTTGCGCATCGATAGGCGGTGTTTTGGCGGTAATTGGCGGCAACCCGGCCTTATTCGTGGGCCAATTGAAAACAATGCGGGGTGGAGCGCGACAGGGGCGCGCCGGCGTCAATCGGCGAGATTGGGGGGGATGCCGAACTCGCCCGGCTTGGGATCGGTGGCGCGGCGGCGCAGGTCTTGCGCCTCCTTGGCGTCCGAGATCATGCGGCCGATCCAGGCTTCCAGCCCCTGCCACGCAAAGAGCGTGTAGGACATGACCTCTTCGACGGGCTGCTGGTAGCCGTTTTGCGCCCAGTTGATGCCCACCTGCAGCACCATGCCCAGCAGGCCCCAGGTCAGCATCTCCAGATTGAAGCCGGGCGGCATCTTGGGGTAGAGCTCTTGCGCGATCTGGTTAACCAGTGTCGCGTATTGCCCCATGACGGCGCGTGACTTGGTCGAGGTCTGCTGATTGGCGCTGAACGCGTCGATCAGCAGCACCTGCGCGCGGCGCTTGTCTTCCTTCATGAACTCGAAGAAAGCGCGCAAACCGGCCTTGGCCAGCTCCTGCAGGCTACGGGGGGCATCCTGGAGCGCCTGGGTGAGGTGCGCCATCAACTGCGTCTTCTGCCACTGGTAAACCGCCTCGAAAGCATCTTCCGTATTGCGAAAAGATTCGTAGAAATAGCGGTCTGTCAGGCGGGCCACAGCACAGATGTCGCGCATGGTTGTGCGGGCAATACCGTGGCGGGCAAAACTTTCAAAAGCGGCTTCCAGCAAGCGCTCGTGACGCTGCTGGCGACGGTCTTCGGCAGATGCGCCGCGGTAGACGCGAGACCCGCTGCTGCTGGGTGTGGGGGCGGTGGACTTCATGTGAAAGCCGGGAGGCTCGGACGAATGAACGACAAATACGATTACTGTGTGTAACTATATTAATTGGATTGTGAATGGAAAAGGTGGATTTTCAGATATCGCATACCCTAATTGGGGGGTAGGGCGAACCCAAATCATTTGTCAAATGAATCATCTCCCATATACGCGGGGGTTTCGGGACGATTGGATGACATCTCGGCACAAACCCTCTGCATTTGTGACGTTCCAGTTCTTCAGACTGATGGTGACAGTTAATCGATTGTCGGAGGCCAGTAAAGGCCACCTTGTTCACCCTGGAGAGAGACATGATCAACACGTTCCGCAAGTCAGTCCTGACTGTTCCCCTGGCTGCCATCGCTCTGGCGGTGTCGTCGGCCTACGCTGCCCCCGTCGGCCCGTCCGACTCGTCGTTCTACAACGTGCCGGCCAGCTTGCCTGGCCAGCCCGGCGCCCTGATCCAGTACCGCCCCACCACGGTCAACCTGGGCACAGGCGCTCCTGCCACCACGGCCTTCAACGCCATCTATCAATCCACCGACTCGCTGGGCAAGCCCAATGCCGTGTCCGGCACCGTGATCGTGCCGACGGCCGCCTGGACCGGCGCTGGTTCGCGTCCTGTGATGATCTATGCGATCGGCACCCACGGCCTGGCTTCCAGCTGCGCACCTTCCCGTCAGTTCGAAGTGGGCAAGGACTATGAAGCCGCCAACATGGTCGCCGCGCTGAAGGCCGGCTACGCCGTGCTGGTGTCCGACTACGCCGGGTACCTCAATGGCCAGCAATCGACCTATCTGTCGGGCAAGTCGCAAGGCCAGGCCGTGCTGGACTTGTTCCGCGCCGCCACCAGCATCCCTTCAGTGGGCTTCACGGCCAGCTCCAAGCTGGGCATCTGGGGTTACTCGCAAGGTGGCCAGACCGCTGCCTGGGCCGCTGAAATCATGTCCACCTATGCGCCCGAACTGAATGTGGTGGGTGTGGCTGCAGGTGGCATCCCCGGCGACTTCAACCGCGTTGCACACAATCTGGACGGCAACATCGGCTTTGCCTTCCTGGCCTCCAGCGTGTCGGGCCTGGGCGTTCAGTACCCCAACACCATCGGCCGCAACTTCAATCTGCTGGCCAGCGCATCCGGCAAGGCCGAGATGACCAAGCTGCAAGGCGAATGCGTGTTCCAGGCCTTGTTCGAGCATGAGAACCAGACCTTGTCGCAGTACACGAACGACCCGGCCAACACGTCGCTGGACGACATCCTGGGCGTGCCTGCCGTCGCGCAAACCCTGAGTGACCAGGGTCTGGGCAACAACAAGATCAATGTGCCGCTCTACCAGTTCCACGGTCAGGCTGACGAGTTCATCCCACTGGATCAGGAAATGGCGCTGAAGAAGAAGTACTGCGCCCTGGGCACCACGGTGGCCTTCGACCTCTACCCCAGCGAACACATCGCCACGATGACGCAGGCCGCACCCAAGGTCTTGTCCTGGATGGCCGATCGCTTCGCCGGTACCGCAGCTCCCAGCACCTGTTCGACCACCAAGGCTGATCCCACACCCACGAACGCCACCCCGAACGGCGGCGACTTCATCGTGAAGATGGACAAGTGGAAGCTGGCTTCGAACGTGCACCTGCGCACCCTGATGCAGGACTTCCCCGAGCCTGACACCTCGACGTTCTCGGCCACCGTCAACCTGACGAAGCAACAGATTGTCGGCCAGGTCAGCATTCCCAACTTCGCCTACCCGGTCAAGATCGTCGGTATCCCCTTCTCGACGGGCATGAGCATCGTGCCGGCCGCCGACATGACGGGTACCGTGAACCTCGACAACGACGGCATCCTGCACGTGCATGGCTCCGTGCCGATGAACATCACCATCACCTCGCTGCTGGGCATCCCCTTCGGTCAGTGCAAGATGGTCACGCCCGTGGTCTTCCCGCTGGACTTCGACGGCCCCATCGCCTCCTTTGGCAATGGCAACCTGATCTTCAAGGGTACGACGACCTTCCCGCAGATCAAGGGCTGCTTCATCTCCGGCATCCTGACAGCCCTGGTGTCGGGCAGTGGCCAGCAGTTCACGTTCACCATCACGCCTCCCGCCCCGGTGGACAACTGATCTGATTGACCGCCTGACACGCCTGGTTAACTGTCCATTCTCCGCGGCGTGTCGCGCGGCAACGGCTCCGATGTACGGATTTTGTTGATGCGCCTGTACCCCTGGGTGACCACAAGTCGCCCTGGGGTCATTTTTTGGTGCAGAGCCGTCAAAGACACATGCCCACCCGGCCTGGCGCCTGGTGGGCATGCTTGTCGATCGAGGATCTTGTGGGGCGCAAGATGCGCCCCGGCTTGCATCATCAGACGAAGCTGAAGTGCTCGTTGTCCATCTGCATGATGGCGCTGGTGGGCGAGACCATGGCCTTCTTGTGACCGTCGGCGCGGGGCAGCAGGCGCTCGAAGTAGAACTCGGCGGTCTGCAGCTTGGCCTTGTAGAACTCGGCGGAGTCCTTGCCACCCTTGGCCAGCTTCTCGTTGGCGACCAGGGCCTGCTTGAGCCAGAAATGGCCCATCATCAAGAAGCCCGAGTACATCAGGAAGTCGTAGCAGGCGGCGCTGACGATGTCGCGGTCCTTGTTGGCGCGCAACATGATCTTCAGGGTCAACCACTTCCATTGCAGGGCGCGCTTGAAGCAGGCACGTGCCATCTTGCCGATGGTGCCGCCATCGAGCAGATGGGGCTTGGCCTGGGCGATCATGACGTTGGTGAACTCGAAGACGCACTTGCCGCGCGTTTGCAGCAGGGTCTTGCGGCCCAGCAGGTCGAGTGCCTGGATGCCGGTGGTGCCTTCGTACAGCGTGGAGATGCGCGCGTCGCGGGCGATCTGCTCCATGCCGTGCTCCTTGATGTAGCCGTGTCCACCGAAGACCTGCATGCCCAGGTTGGCGCACTCCAGGCCCATCTCGGTGATGAAGCCCTTGAGGATGGGGGTGTAGAAGCCCAGCTCGTTGTCGAATTTCTCGTAGCCGGCCTTATCGCCCGTGGACACGCAGGCCACCATGTTGTCGGCAATCTTGGCGGAGTGGTAGATCATGGCGCGGGCGCCTTCGGCCACGGCGCGTTGCGTGAGCAGCATGCGGCGCACGTCGGCGTGCCAGATCAGGGCGTCGGCGATCTGGTCGGCGTCCTTCTTGCCGGAGAGGGCGCGCATCGAGCGGCGCTCCTTGGCGTAGGGCAGGGCTCCCTGGTAGGACAGCTCGGCGTGGGCCAGGCCCTGCACGGCGGTGCCGATGCGGGCGGTGTTCATGAAGGTGAACATGGCTTCCAGCCCCTTGTTGGGCTCGGCGATCATGAAGCCGACGGCGTCATCGAAGTTCATCACGCAGGTGGCCGATGCCCGGATGCCCATCTTGTGCTCGATGGCGCCGGCCTTCACGGTATTGCGCTCGCCGAGGGAGCCATCCTGGTTGACCATGAACTTGGGCACGATGAACAGCGAGATGCCACGGGTGCCCTTGGGCGCGTCGGGCAGGCGGGCCAGCACGATGTGGATGATGTTCTCGGCCAGATCGTGTTCGCCAGCGGAGATGAAGATCTTGGTGCCGGTGATCTTGTAGGTGCCGTCAGCCTGAGGCTCGGCCTTGGTCTTGACCTGGCCCAGGTCGGTGCCGCACTGGGGCTCGGTCAGGCACATGGTGCCGGTCCACTCGCCACTGACCAGCTTGGGCATGTAGGTGTTCTTCTGCTCGGTGGAGCCGAACTGGAAGACGGTGTTCATGCAGCCCAGGCTCAGGCCGGGGTACATGGTGAACGACCAGTTGGCCGTGCCCATCATTTCCGACTTCATCAGGTTCAGCGACATGGGCAGCTCCTGGCCGCCGTATTCCTTGGGGTGGGACAGGCCTTGCCAGCCGCCGGCCACGTACTCGGCGTAGGCTTCCTTGAAGCCCTTGGGCGTGGTGACTTCACCGTCCTTGAAGGTGCAGCCTTCCTGGTCGCCGGTCAGGTTCAAGGGCGACAGGATTTCTTCGCAGAACGTGGCGGCACCTTCCAGGATGGCGTCAACCATGTCGGGGGTGGCGTCTTCGGCATTGGGTTGCTTGGCGTAATGCGCAGGGTAGTCGAACACTTCGTTGAGCAGGAAGCGCACGTCGCGCAAAGGGGCCTTGTACTGCGGCATATGTCACCTCGGTTCAGGTCGGGCGCCAGGAATCGGGAATCGGGTGGCGCTGTTAGGGATAGGGCGTACTTTCGAACGATCGTTCATTTCAAACGGTCGTTCGAATCAGGGCGCAGTTATACCGCAGAGTCGGGGGCTTGTGGCAAGTCTTTCCGTACGATCGTGCGGGTTTTGGCACCTCAGGCCGTCCCTCCCCCTGAATTGAAGGGGCGTTCAAGGGGCGTGAAAGGGCCGGTTGGGCGGCTGGGCAGGCGCTCGCACGGGGTGCCGGCCAGGTGGTGTTCAACGTGCCCGATTCATGTCGCGGATGGACAGGCGACTGGCATCGGTTGCCCCTATTTCGTGCATTAATCCCACTGAATTTCGAGGGGGTATCAAGGGGGTTATGTGGGGCCCAAAAATGGGTTAACCACATCAGGTGAGAGGGAGAACCCAATCCATTTTTTGTCGTTCTTCAGTCCCGCGAATACGGGGTTTTGGGTGGATTTCCCGTCAGTCGCGCAAAAACCCTGTTCGTACAGCTTGCAACAGTTCGAGAGACTAACGGTGACAGTTAACCGATTGTTGGCGACTGTTAGATCGCCTTGATTCACCTGGAGAGACACATGATCCGTACCCTGCGCAAGTCTGTTTTGAGCGTACCCCTGGCTGCCATCGCTCTGGCAGTGTCGTCCGCCTACGCCGCCCCCGTGGTCGGCCCCTCGGATTCCACTTTCTACAACAATCCGGGCGTGCCGACTGGCAGCCACGGTGACCTGATCCAGTACCGTCCCACGACGGCCAATCTGGGTGCTGGCGCTGCTTCGACCAAAGCCTGGAACGTCCTTTACCAATCCACCGATTCCCAGGGCAAGCCCAATGCCGTGTCCGGTACCGTGCTGGTTCCCACCACGGCCTGGTCGGGCACCGGCGCACGTCCCGTGATCCTGTACGCCGTGGGCACACAGGGTCTGGCCACGAATTGCGCGCCTTCGCGTCAGTTCGAAGTGGGCAGCGACTATGAAAACGCCAACATCAACGCTGCATTGAAGGCCGGTTATGCCGTGCTGGTGACCGACTATGCCGGTTACCTCAACGGTACCGACTCCACCTACCTGGCAGGTCAGTCCCAAGGCAATGCCGTGCTGGACATGTTCAAGGCCGCCACTTCGATCCCGTCGGTGGGCATTGCCAGCAACGCACCGGTTGGCATCTGGGGCTTCTCGCAGGGTGGGCAATCGGCAGCCTGGGCTGCTGAAACCCTGGCCACCTATGCACCTGGCCTGAACGTCAAGGGCGTGGCTGCTGGCGGTATTCCTGCCAACTTCATCACCGCCGCCCACTTCCTGGACGGCAACCTTGGCGCAGCCTTCCTGGCTAGTGGCGTGGCCGGCCTGAGCGTGCAGTATCCCAAGACCATCGGCAACAACTTCAATTTGCTGGCCAGCGATGCCGGCAAGGCCGTGATCGCCAAGCTGAAGACGGAGTGCGTGTTCACGGCCCTGTTCGACAAGGATGTGTTCAACAAGACACTGGCGTCCTACACGGTCGATCCGACCAACACCACGCTGGATGACATTCTGGGCGTGCCCGCAGTGGCCGATACGCTCAACGCTCAGAACCTGGGCAAGAGCGCGCTGACCGTGCCGATGTACCAATACCACGGCCAGGCTGACGAGTTCATCCCCCTGGCACAGGACATCGACCTCAAGCGCTTCTACTGCTCGGCGCCAGGCGCCAAGGTCCAGTTCGACCTGTATCCCAGCGAGCACATCGTGACGCAGTTCCAGGCCGCGCCCACCGTGCTGACATGGCTGGCTGATCGCTTCGCTGGCAAGACCGCGCCCAGCAGCTGCTCGACCAACACGACCGGCTACCCCACGCCCACCAACACCAACAAGACGCCTGGCAGCAACTTCGTGGTGAACCTGGACACCTGGCCGCTGACTGCCACCGTGGGCTTGAAGACCCTGGGGCAGACCGTCGTCCTGCCAAGCACTTCCAGCTTCTCGGCCACGACCGACATCACTGCCAAGACTCTGAAGGGTTCGCTGTCGGTGCCAAGCTTCAAGCAGTCGCTCAAGATCATCGGCATCGGTTCGCAGATCGGCATGAGCGTGACGCCGAACGGCGACACCACCGGGACCGCCGAGCTGACCACGGATGGCAAGCTGCACGTCCATGGCACCGCCTACGCTGACATCACCATCACCTCGGTGTCGGGCATCCCTGTCGGTTCCTGCAAGACCGTGTCGCCCGTGGCCTTCCCGCTGAACTTCGACGGCCCCCTGTCCTCGCTGGGCAATGGTGGTCTGAACTTCTCGGGCACCACCACCTTCCCGCAAGTGAAGGGCTGCATCATCTCCGCCATCCTGTCGGCGTTGATGTCGGGTTCGGGTCAGACCTACAGCTTCACGGTGCAACCTCCTGCACCGAAGAGCTACTGATCTGACGCGTCTTTCAAGCGTTAGTTAGTTGACGATCAGCCCACCCGGCACGTCCGGGTGGGCTGCTTCTTTTTGCGCTTGTCGGCTTGCATTCCCGCCTGTTCTCGGGGGAGCATCGGCAAAGCTCGGGTAATTTCTCAGGAACCCAGGTGATGAGGCCGATCAAACTGGATCACAGCGCATCACTGGCAACACACAGGTCTCGACAACATGGCACAAGTTCATCTCGACAGAAACACGAACACGAAATGGGTGATGGCTGCGGTTGCCTTGGCGGTGGCCGCAGCGGCGGCGGTCTGGTTGTCGCGCCCGCACGATGGCGACGGCAGCCGCGTGACTGCGGTGCAGGCATCGGCCACACATGCTTCGGGCGTGGGCGTATCAGACCTCCCACCCATGTCGGCGTCACAGGTGGAAGCCGAGACCAAGGTGATCATGGCGAGCCAGCAGGAGGCAGCCAAGGAGGTCGAGAAGCAGCCCGCCATGAAGCCCATCTTGGGCCCGGTGAAGGATCGACCGGCTTTTGTGTCGGCGCTGGAATGGCAGATGCTCAAGGGTGTCGCGCAGCAGGCGGCCGACCCGGACAAGGAGCTCACGCGCCTGGTGAATTTCCTGCGCTTCAACAAGCAGCTCGAGCTGTGGGAGAGCCTGGCCTCGTCACCCGACAAGGCCAAGCGCCATGACCTGGCCGAGCAGTTGCTGGGCGAGCTGCCCACACGCATCACCAATGGCGAGATGGACGTCAAGGAAGCCCAGCGCATCATGTCGGGCCTGCTCAACGATGCCGAGCCCAACGCACAGGCACGCAGCGATCGTGCGGCGGCCTTGACCAAGCGCCTTACCGAAGTGGCCGCCTCGGTGGCTGCCGCTTCTCAGGCCCAGTGAAGTCTGGCGAGGCTTCGTGATCAGCAGCCCTCCGGTTTGCTCGTGGGCGTGTCAAGCCCTCGGTAGCTGACGCAAGGGGTTTTGTGCCAAGTGGCTGGAAGAGGCTAAGCTGCGGCCTCACCGAACCATTTTTCAGGCACGGGACTCTCGATGTACGACTTGTTCATCGCCAACAAGAACTATTCGTCCTGGTCGCTGCGGCCTTGGGTGCTGCTCAAGCAGCTGGACATTCCTTTCAAGGAGCACGTGCAGGTCTTTGCGGCTGGCCCCAACTGGCAGGCCTTTCGGGCTTTCTCGCCCACAGGCAAGGTGCCTTGCCTGCATGTGGACGGCGACGTCGTGTGGGACTCCCTGGCCATCGCCGAATACCTGGCTGAGCGTCATCCCGGTGTGTGGCCTCTTGACGCGGCCGCGCGGGCCTGGGCGCGTTGTGCCGCCGCCGAAATGCATTCGGGCTTTGCGGCCTTGCGTGAGATCTGCTCGATGAACTGCGGACTGCGGGTGCGCCTGCATGAGGAGCCCGCCGCCTTGCAGGCCGATGTGGCGCGCCTCGTGGAGTTGTGGGGGCAGGGCCTGTCGCGTTTTGGTGGTCCTTTTCTGGCTGGTGCCCGCTTCTCGGCGGTCGACGCCTTTTTTGCGCCCGTGGCGTTTCGCGTGCAGACCTTCGGTCTGGGTTTGCCCGAGGCCGAACAACACTATGTCGACCGCCTGCTGGCCCTGCCGGCCATGCGGCAGTGGTACGAAGAGGCGCTGGCGGAACCCTGGCGCGAGCCGGCGCATGACGATGCTTCTCTGCAATACGGTGCCCTGCTGGAAGACCTTCGCGCACCGGCTGTTTGAATCCAACCAAAAAAAGTTGTCGTAACGGTGTAAGGACTCGGCGCCTTACCCGACTACCTGGTGTCCCGAGCTGAAATGCCGGGCCTTTTTTGATCCATCAACATCCTCACTGAACGGAGAAATGACATGACTCAACGTAACACCGCCTCCCTCGCCGCTGCTGCCGCCCTGATGGCCATGAGCGCCGCCGCCTTCGCTGCTGACGCGCCCACCGGCAGCATGGGTGGTGCCGTTGCCGCTGGAGACACCGTGCATTGCTACGGCGTCAACAGCTGCAAGGGCTCCAGTGACTGCAAGACCACCGAGCATGCCTGCAAGGGCCAGAACGCCTGCAAGGGCCATGGCTTCAAGGCCCTGGATGCCAAGGGCTGCCTGATGAAGGGCGGCACCATCGGCGACCTCGGCGCGAAGTAATTTGCCTGCTGAAGCTGAGGCGCGATCATGAGCATGAGCCATTCAGCCCACGGGGCCGTGACGCGGCCTTCGCCCGGTTTCGGGTTGGGGCTGCGCACGGTGCACTATGGTGATTTTCTGGCCGAGCCACAGCCCGTGGACTGGCTGGAGATCATCAGCGACAACTACATGGTGCCTGGTGGCAAGCCCATGCGCATGCTCGACGCCATCCGCGAGCGTTACCCCCTGGCCATGCATGGCGTGGCCCTGTCCATCGGGTCCATCGACGGGCCCGACCCGGTTTACCTGCAGCAGCTCAAGCAGCTGGCAGACCATGTGCAGCCCCTGTGGGTGTCCGACCACCTGTGCTGGACGGGCGTGCATGGCCGCCATTTGCATGACCTGATGCCCCTGCCTTATACCGACGAGGCTTTGAAGCTGGTTGTGCAGCACGTTCGCCAGGTGCAGGACGTGCTGGGGCGCAGGCTGGTGCTGGAGAACGTCTCCAGCTATGTGAACTTCAAGCAGTCCCACATGAGCGAGTGGGACTTCGTTTCGGCCGTGTGTGAGCAGGCCGATTGCCTCTTGCTGCTCGATGTCAACAACATCTACGTCAGCAGCGTGAACCATGGCTTCGATGCCATGGCCTATTTGAACGGCATGCCGGCGCACCGCGTGCAGCAGATCCACCTGGCTGGGCATTCGCACAATGGTGACCACATCGTGGACACGCATGACCACCCCGTGGCCGACCCCGTGTGGGACTTGTATGCGCAGGCCTGCCGGCGGTTCGGCCAGGTGGCCACGATGATCGAGCGCGATGACCACATCCCGCCTTTGCCTGAATTGATCAATGAGCTGGACCATGCCCGTGCCGTGGCGGCTGACGTCTGGCGGGAGGCTGCATGATGACGACGATGCAGCTTGTGCCCGGATCGTCCCTGCGCGAGATCCAGTCGCGCATGCAGTCGCATGTCTTGACGGGCGATGCCCAAGCCCTGGCCGATGTGGACGAGGCGGGCGGCCTGAGTGCCGAGCGGCGTCTGCACATCTACCACCATGCCTACCGTGCGCGCCTGCTCGACACCATGCGCGACACCTTCGGCCACACCTGGCGCTATCTGGGCGACGACTGGTTCGACCACCTGGCGCTGGCCTACATCGAATCACACCCTTCGCGCCATGCCAATTTGCGGTGGTATGGCGAGACCTGGCCCGACTGGCTCGCCGGGACCAGGCTGGCCGACGCCGGGGCTGGCGATCACCCCGAGGTGGCCGAGCTGGCGAGCCTGGACTGGTCCTTGAGGCGGGCTTTCGATGCGGCAGACCGGCAGGTGGCGACCCTGGCCGATCTGGCCGCCGTGCCGCCCGAGGCCTGGGCCGACGTGACCCTGGTGGCGCAGCCTTCGGTGGCCACGCTCACCGTGGGTCACAACACCCTGGCGCTGTGGCATGCCCTGGACCAGGACGAGGCGGTGCCCGAGGCGCAGACCTTGGCCGCACCGTTGGGGGTGCTTGTCTGGCGGCTGGATGAGCGCCCCCATTTCCGCAGCGTGTCGCTCCAGGAGGATGTGGCCCTGACGGCCATGCTGCTGGGGCGCAGCTTTGGCGATATCTGCGGGCTGCTGGCCGAACGCTTTCCCGATGACGACGCCACCCTGCTGGCGGCAGGGATGCTGCGACGCTGGATCGACGAAGGCCTGCTGGCCCGTGTCTCAGCGGTTGCAGGCGAGGCGTCGGCCTTGTCCGGCGCTGAGCACCATGCGTGAGGGCGACAGCTCCTCGACCGCGAACACCCGCCCCATCAAGGACAGCTGTCTGTTGTTCAAGGTGTAGTAGCCATCGATGGGCTGGCCATCGAAGGTGCCATTGACATGGTTCTGGCCTTCGAAGCTCACGTCCATGCCGCGCCCGGTCAGCGGGCCGAAGCAGTGCCAGGTGCCCAGGATGTCGCTGTTGCCGCTTGCGCTGGCCGCAGCGGTGCGGCTGGTGTCGCGGTCACGGCTTGGCAGGGTCGAGGACGACATGCTGGCGATCCATTCGGCCGGTACCGCAAAGTTGAGATTCTGGCCGCTGCGCATCTGAAAGGTGACGATGCCGATCAGCATGCCTTGCTCATTGAACAGACCACCACCGCTGGAGCCTGGCGAGACCGGGGCGCTGGTCTGGATCACCGTGCCTTCATCGACATGTCGCAAAGCCGAGACCATGCCGTCGCTCAGGGTCAGGTCCAGTCCTTGCGGGGCGCCAATCGCATAGACCTTCTGGCCCACCTTGACATCGGCCACCGCCACCGTGGCAAGAGGCGGGGCACTCAAGCCCAGCACCGACAATTTGCACAGATCGTGTGCTTCATCGGCCAATATCAGCGAGGCGTCATAGGCTTTGTCTTGATACTGGACACGCAGCCGTGCACCTGCCTTGGCCACGTGACAGTTGGTGATGACGGTGGCCTGCTCGATGATCACACCGCTGCCCAGGGCCACGTCTTCGCCTGAGGCGTTCGCCACGTCGATGCGCACCACATTGGCCGAGGCCTTGGCAAACAGCGCTTCGGCCGTCAAGGGGCGGGCCGTTGATGCGGTGGCGGTGGCGGTGGGGGCGGGCTGCGTCGTCGCCATCCCATCGGCGATGGTGGTGCCCGGCAAGACGCGGGCAGAGGAGACCCGGCTGTGCGCATGCTTGGTCCGTGTCGTCACCATCCAGGCTGCGGCGATCAACAGTACCAAGCCGCCAACCCATATCCAGCGGGCATTGGAGTAGGTGCTGTCAGCTAGTGGACGGGTTCTCTGGCGTGAAGAGGCCCGTGGGTCGGGCTGCGATGCCTGCTGTTCCCGCAGGGAGGCGTCGTACACGGCGCGCCGCTGCGTGTGGCCCAGCACGTTCCAGGCCTCCTTGAGCGCCAGGCAGCGAACAGCGTCCTGCGGGTCTGTGCTCGCCATCTGCGCCTCGTAGGCGGCCCGGATGGCGTCTGCACCAGCTGCGGGTTCCACGCCCAGCGTGGTGTAGAGGCTTTTCTTCATGAGGGCTCCCGCATCCATTTTTCCCGATTTGATCTGTTGGCCTGTATCGACGGCCCAGCGCAGAACTTGAGCGCCCTGGGCCATCCATGGCATGGCCGTTGCTTGTATACAAGCCTGTACATCAACCGGTATCTCAGTGACACCTCAGGGTGCCTCACAACGGTGCGCGGGGGGTGATTTGTGCAACAGGCTGGTGCAAGGAGATGCGCATGTCAATGGATCAATGGAATCGTCGGACGTGGATCAAAGGTGTCGGGGCCACTGGGGCCACTTTGGCATTGGGTGGGTTGCCTGAACTGGTGTTTGCCCAGAAACCGCTGACGATCGGCATGATCTATGTGGGCCCGAAGGACGACTTCGGCTACAACCAATCGCACTACGAAGCGGCATCCGAGATCAAGAAGATGCCTGGTATCAAGATGGTGGGCGAAGAGAACGTACCGGAGACGCAGGCCGTTCAAAAGACCATGCAGGGCATGATCTCGCAGGACGGCGCCACGTTGCTGTTCCCGACCTCGTTTGGCTACTTCAACCCTCACATCCTGGAGGTGGCCAAGAAGAACCCCGATGTGCGCTTCTCGCACTGCGGTGGCCTGTGGGATGCATCCAAGCACCCCAAGAACGTGGGCAGCTTCTTTGGCTACATCGACGAGTGTCAGTACCTCAATGGCGTGATCGCCGGTCACATGAGCAAGTCCAAGAAGATCGGCTTCGTGGCGGCCAAACCCATTCCGCAGGTGCTGCGCAACATCAATGCTTTCACGCTGGGCGCGCGCTCGGTGCACCCCGACATCACCTGTTCGGTCATCTTCACGGGTGACTGGTCGATGCCCGTCAAGGAAGCGGAGGCCACCAACAGCCTGGCCGACCAGGGTGTGGACGTGTTCACCATGCACGTGGACGGCCCCAAGGTGATCGTCGAGACGGCGGCCAAGCGCGGCAAGTTCGTGTGCGGCTACCATGCCTCGCAGGCCAAGCTGGCGCCCAATGCCTACCTCACAGGCGCCGAGTGGAACTGGATCACGCCCTACAAGCAGATCGTGGAAGCGGCCCGTACCGGCAAGCCGCACCCGAACTTCATGCGTGGCGGTTTGAAGGAGGCCTACGTGAAGACCTCGCCCTATGGCGCGATGGTGCCTGAGGGTGCGCGCAAGCAGGCCGACAGCGTCAAGGCCGCCATGCTCAAGGACGATTTCGAGATCTTCAAGGGTGAACTCAAGGACAACACCGGCAAGGTCGTGATCCCCAAGGGCACGACCATGAAGCAGATCGACCCTGCGCTGGAAGGCATGAACTACCTGGTCGAAGGTGTGATCGGCAAGGTCTGATCCACCGCGTGTTCAGTATGGCCTGAGCGCTTGGGAAAGGAGTACCCATGAGCGATTCGCGCGTGGCTGCCGTGTTCGACAGCGTGGTTCTACCGGTGCTGGCCCTGGGCGGGGCCGTGCTGCTGTTCGGTGGCTTTGTGTGGTTGGGTGGCACGAGCCCGACCGAGACATGGGTGCTGCTGTTCAAAGGGGCGTTCGGAGACAGCTTCTCCTGGCAGAACACCCTGCAGCGGGCCGCTCCCCTGATGCTGACGGCCTTGTGCGTGGCGATCCCGCAGCGCGCTGGCTTGATGGTGATCGGTGGGGAGGGCGCGTTGGTGCTGGGTGGTCTGGCCTGTGCGGGGCTGCCTTACCTCTTTGCGCCGCCCCCAGGGTTGCCGGGCACGGTCATGGTCTTGCTGGCCGGGGCTTTGGGTGGCGCCGCTTGGATCGCCCTGGTGGGCGTGCTGCGGCAGTACCGCGGCGTGAACGAGACCATCAGCTCCTTGCTGATGGGCTACCTGGCCATCGGCCTGTTCAAGCATTTCGTGGAAGGGCCCATGCGCGACCCGAGCAGCTTGAACAAGCCTTCTACCTTGCCGCTGGAAGACAGCATCCGCCTGGGTTCGCTGCCTGGCTATGACGTGCACTGGGGTCTGGTCTGGGGTGTGGTGGCCTGTGTGGCGGCGGGCTTGTGGCTGTTCGGTTCCACGCACGGATTTGCCACACGGGTGGTGGGCGGCAATGCGCGGGCAGCGCGCCTGGTGGGGCTGCCCAGCCATCGCTTGATCATCGTGGCTTGCGCCTTGGGTGGGGGCTGTGCCGGTCTGGCTGGCGGCATCGAGGTGGCGGCTGTGCACACGACGGCCAATGCCTCGCTGATCGCGGGTCTGGGCTACACGGGGATCCTGGTGTCCTTCGTGGCGCGGCACAACCCTTTTGCCGTGATCCCCGTGGCCATCCTGTTCGGCGGCTTTGGTTCGGCAGGCAGTCTCTTGCAGCGTCGGCTGGATCTGCCTGATGCCTCGGTGCTGGTGTTGCAGGGCTTTGCCTTCGTGCTGATCCTGGCCAGCGAAGCTTTGCGTGGCCGCATGGGCGAGTGGCTGACCAGGCAGCGCATGGTCCGCGCCGAACGTGCGGCAGCCCATGAAACCTCGCGTGTTCGTCTGACACGTGAGCAGGCGGCCCTGGATGCCGCACGCAAGGAGGCCGCATGAGCGATGTATCGATCTGGGCCGATGTGGCCGTGGCCGTGCTGGGCGGCGCCGTCCGCGTGGGCACGCCCTTTCTGTTCGTGAGTCTGGGCGAGTGCCTGACCGAGAAGTCCGGGCGCATCAACCTGGGCTTGGAAGGGGTGCTTGTGCTGTCGGCCATGGCCGGCTTTGCCGGGAGTTATCTCACCGGGTCGGCGTGGGCGGGTGTGCTGTTGGCTGGCGTGGCGGGGGCTTTGCTCGCGGCCTTGCATGGCGTGCTGTGCTCGCTGCCACGGGTGAACGACATCGCCACGGGCATCGCCCTGATGCTGCTGGGGGCGGGCCTGGCCTTCTACCTGGGCAAGCCCTTGATCCAGCCACAGGCCGCGCAGATTCCTTCGATCGAGCTGGGCATGTGGAGCAGCTCACAGCAGGTGCAGGCTGCGTTGCGCATCAATGCCTTGTTCCCGCTGGGTGTGGGGCTGGCCGTGTTGATGTCCTGGGCCCTGGCTGATACGCGCTGGGGCCTGATCGTGCGCATGGCGGGCGACAGCAGCGATGCGGCGCGCGCGCTGGGTTACTCGGTCAACACCGTGCGCGTCCTGGCCACGATGGCGGGCGGCTTCATCGCCGGCCTCGGTGGGGCCTCGCTGTCCCTGTATTACCCAGGCAGCTGGAACGAGGGCCTGTCCAGTGGTCAGGGCCTGATCGCCGTGGCCCTGGTGATCTTTGCGCGCTGGCGTCCTCTGGCTTGCCTGGGGGCGGCCTTGCTGTTTGGTGGCGCGGGTGCCCTGGGCCCGGCGCTGCAATCGGTGGGCATCGGCTGGGGCTATCACCTGTTCAATGCCGTGCCCTATGCCTTGACCTTGCTGATCCTGGTGTGGACCTGCAGCCCCAAGCGTTCGCTGCAAGGTGCGCCGATGGAGCTGGGTGTGTCGCGTTGACGGTTCGAGGAGGATGAAGATGAGTGGACTGGCCGGCTTGAACAAGACCCCATCAGGCATGACGGTGGGCATGGTGCAGTTGCAGTTGCCCGTGGTCGAGACCCCGTCGCAACTGGCGGCGCAGACGCAGCGCATTGTCGACATGGTGGGCAAGGCGCGCCGCAGCTACCCGGGCATGGACCTGGTGGTGTTCCCCGAGTACGCGCTGCATGGTCTGTCGATGAGCACGGCCGATGAGCTGATGGTCACACTCGACGGACCAGAAGTGGCGGCGTTCAAGGCGGCTTGTGTGGCCCACAAAATCTGGGGCTGCTTCTCGATCATGGAGAAGAACGCGGGCGGCAACCCCTACAACACGGGCCTGATCATCGATGACAAAGGGGCTTTGCAGCTCTACTACCGCAAGTTCCACCCATGGGTGCCGGTGGAGCCATGGGAGCCCGGCAACATGGGCATCCCCGTCATCACGGGCCCCAGGGGCGTGAAGATCGCGCTGATCATCTGCCACGACGGCATGTTCCCCGAGATGGCGCGCGAGTGTGCCTACAAGGGCGCCGAGCTGATGATCCGCACGGCGGGCTACACGGCTCCCATCCGCCATGCCTGGCAGATCACCAACCAGGCCAATGCCTTCCAGAACCTGATGGCCACGGCCAGCGTGTGCCTGTGCGGCAGCGATGGCACCTTCGACTCGATGGGCGAGGCCATGGTGTGCAACTTCGATGGCACGGTGATGGCCCAAGGTGGTGGTCGGCCCGACGAGATCGTCTGTGCCGAGATCCGTGCTGATCTGATACGCGAAGCGCGTGTGCACTGGGGCGTGGAGAACAACATCTACCAGCTCTACCACCGTGGCTATGTGGCCGTCAAAGGTGGCGCGCAGGACTGCCCCTACACCTTCATGCAGGACATGGTGAGCGGCGAATTCAAGCTGCCATGGGCGAGCGAGGTGGTGCACACCGATGGCCAGTCCTGTGGCTTTGCGCCGCCCACGCGTGACTTTGCCGGCTCCGAGCCCAATTTGCTGGAGCCTGTCGATCAACCCTCTTTGTTTGCCCAGTCCGCCATGAAGGAGGCCGCATGAGTACCTATGTTGACGCTCAACCCTATAACTGGCCTTACAACGGGAACCTGCAACCCACCAACACAGCGCTGATCATCATCGACATGCAGACCGACTTCTGCGGTGTGGGCGGCTATGTCGACAAGATGGACTATGACATCACGGCCACGCGTGCACCGATTGAGCCCATCAAGGCTTTGCTGGCTGTGGCCAGGCAAGTGGGGATGTTGGTGATCCATACGCGCGAAGGGCACCGGCCTGATCTGAGCGACCTGCCTGCCAACAAGCGTTGGCGCTCAAGGCAGATCGGCACCAACGGCATCGGCATTGGCGACGAAGGGCCTTGCGGCCGCATCCTCGTGCGTGGCGAGCCGGGTTGGGACATCATTCCCGAGCTCTACCCCATTGATGGCGAGCCCATCATCGACAAGCCTGGCAAGGGCTCGTTCTACGCAACAGACCTTGAACTGATCCTGCATACCAAGGGCATCGAGAACATCATCCTCACGGGTATCACCACCGATGTGTGCGTGCATACCACCATGCGCGACGCCAATGACCGCGGCTTCGAATGCGTGATGCTGACCGACTGCACGGGTGCCACCGATCCCAACAACCATGCGGCGGCCTTCCAGATGATCAAGATGCAAGGCGGGGTGTTTGGCGCGGTGTCGGATTCCAAGGCGGTGATCAAGGCCTTGACGTCGCTGTGAGGTGCGGCCATGACAGCTCCCCTTGACCCCGTCCCACCCAAGACAGGCGCTTTGGCGCTGTCCACCTACCAGCTCACCAAGCGCTTTGGCAGCTTCACGGCGCTCGACAACGTGTCCATCGAGGTGCGGCCTGGCACCGTGCATGCCCTGCTGGGCGAGAACGGCGCGGGCAAGAGCACGTTGGTCAAGGCCATCGTGGGCTACCACCAGGCGGAAGAGGGCGCGGTGCTCATTGACGGTCGCGAGGTGGCCATCACCTCGCCCGTGGTGGCGCGCCATCTTGGCATCGGCATGGTCTACCAGCACTTCACCGTGGTGCCGGGCATGACCGTGGCGGAGAACCTGCTGCTGGCCAAGGGTGAACTGCCGGCCATCGTGCCTTGGCGCAAGGTGCGCGAAGAACTGGACGCCTTCATGGCGACCACGCCCTTTAAGCTCGATCTGGATGCGCGCCCCATGGACCTGTCTGCCGGTGAGAAGCAGAAGCTGGAGATCCTCAAACAGCTCTTCCTCAAGCCGCGCCTGCTGATCCTCGATGAGCCCACCTCGGTGCTGACCCCGCAGGAAGCCGACGAGGTGCTGGGTGCCTTGCGTGATCGCGCCCATGCCGGTGAGGTCAGCGTCATCATGATCTCGCACAAGTTCCGCGAGGTGATGGAGATCGCCGATGACGTGAGCGTGCTGCGACGTGGGCAGCTCATGGGCAGCCACCGCGTGGCCGAGACCACCCCAGCTCTGCTGGGCGCGGAGATGATGGGGCTGAGCGCGGGGGCGAGCACGTCGGCTGCCGTGTCTTCGCAAGAGATGCTCCGCGAGCCTTTCCCAGCGGCACCTTTGCGCCTGCGTGTCGACAAGCTGTGCGTGGCTGGGGACCGGGGTGAGCGCGCGGTGCACGAGCTGTCCATCCATGTGCGGGGCGGCGAGATCGTGGGCATCGCGGGGGTGTCGGGCAATGGGCAGCGCGAGTTGATGGAGTCCCTGGTGGGCCAGCGCGACCGCGAGTCTGGCGAAGTCTGGATGGCCGATGAGCGCTACCACGCGCGCCGTGAACAGAACCAGCGCCTGAACGTGCGCAGCCTGCCCGAAGAGCCCTTGCGCAATGCCTGTGTGGGGGACCTCAGCGTGGCGCTCAACATCGGTCTGCGGCGCTTCGATCAGGCCCCCGTGGCCAGCATGGGGTGGATGCGCGGCGGCCCCTTGCGTGACAAGGCCCGTGAGCTGATCGCGGCTTACAAGGTCAAGACCCAGGGCGAGAACGCGCCCATCCGTTCGCTGTCGGGCGGCAATGTGCAGCGTGCCGTGCTGGCCCGTGAGCTCGATGGCCAGGTGGACGTGTTGCTGGTGTCCAACCCCGTCTTCGGTCTGGACTTCGCCGCCGTGGCCGAGATCCACAGCCGCATCATGGCCGTGCGCAACAAGGGCGGTGCCGTGCTGCTGGTCAGTGAAGACCTGGACGAACTGCTCAAGCTGGCCGATCGCATCGTGGTGATGAGTGAAGGCCGCATCGTGCACGAGTGCGATGCGCGCGACGCCGATCGCCACGTGCTTGGCGCCTTCATGGGTGGCGCCCATCACCACCATCCTGTCCAGGAGGCCGCATGACCACCAAGACCGTTCACGCCCAGCCGTTCGACTACCCCTTCGACATCCGGCACACGGCGCTCGTCATCATCGACATGCAGCGCGACTTCGTCGAGCCCGGTGGTTTTGGTGCCTCGCTGGGCAACGACGTGAGCCTCCTGCAGGCCATCGTGCCCACGGTGCGGCGCGTGCTGCAGGCCTGGCGCGAGATGGGTGGCTGGGTCGTGCACACGCGCGAAGCCCACAAGCCAGACCTGTCTGACTGCCCGCCCGCCAAGCTCAACCGGGGCGCACCCACGCTGCGTATTGGCGACGCCGGGCCCATGGGGCGCATCCTCATCCGTGGCGAGCCGGGCCACGCCATCATCCCCGAGCTGGCGCCGATCGAGGGCGAGCTGGTCATCGACAAGCCGGGCAAGGGTGCTTTCTATGCGACCTGTCTGAGCGAGGCGCTCACCGTGCGCGAGATCACGCACCTGATCGTGATGGGCGTGACCACCGAGGTCTGCGTGCAGACCACCATGCGCGAAGCCAATGACCGTGGCTACGACTGCCTCTTGATCGAAGACGGCACCGAGAGCTACTTCCCCGCATTCAAGCAGGCCGCGCTGGAGATGATCCGCGCCCAAGGTGCCATCGTCGGCTGGACGGCGCCCAGCGAGGCCTTGTTCGCCGCACTGGGCTGGCCCAAGGCGGTCGATGCCGTGCTGGCCGCTTGACCTTATCGATCCCTGACCCACCAACAACCCTTGCGTTGAACCGATTCTGCTGAGCATGTCCTTTCTTGATGCCGATCCTGCTGTATCCCCACCCGTCACCATCGCGGGTTTGTTGAGCGCCTACCGCGACGGCAGCCTGACGCCCGCGCGCGTGCTGGCCGCCTTGTGGGCGCGCTGGCAGACCACGCCGCTTGAGCAGGACCCAGCCTGGATCGCACGGGCCAATGCCGCCTTCCTGCAAGCGCAGCTCGATGCCTTGGCCGGCCAGTCGCTCGACGGCTTGCCTTTGTATGGCGTGCCTTTCGCCGTGAAGGACAACATCGACGTAGCGGGCCTGCCCACCACCGCAGCCTGCCCGGCTTTCGCCTACAAGCCGGTCGAGTCGGCCGAAGCCGTGCGCCGCTTGATGGCTGCAGGCGCCATCGTGGTGGGCAAGACCAATCTCGATCAATTCGCTACCGGCCTGGTGGGCCTGCGCTCGCCCTATGGCGCGCCATCGTCGACCTTCAGCGAAGCGCATGTCAGCGGCGGTTCCAGCTCGGGCTCGGCTGTCGTGGTGGCGCGCGGCGACGTGCCCTTTGCCCTGGGGACCGACACAGCCGGTTCGGGGCGCGTGCCGGCCGGCTTCAACAACCTCGTCGGGCTCAAGCCCACGCCGGGCCTGGTGCCGACACATGGCGTGCTGCCTGCTTGCCGCAGCCTGGACTGCGTCTCCATTTTTGCCCTGACTGTCGGCGACGCGGCGCGTGTGCTGAGCGTGGCGCAAGGCCCCATGGCCGGGCAGCCCGTGTTCAACCCCTTCAAGCCGCAACTGCCTCGCTTGCCCAAGCAACTGCGCATTGGCGTGCCGATGGTTGGCGAGTTCTTTGGCGACGCGGATTACGCGGCGGCCTTCGAGCAGGCACGCAGCCAGTGGGCCCAGCTCAAGGACGCTGATGGCTCGGCGTGGCCCGTGAGCTTCGTGCCCGTGGACATGCAGCCTTTCTATGCCGTGGCCCGGCTGCTGTACGAAGGCCCGTGGGTGGCCGAACGCTTCGCCGCCATCGCGCCTTTCATCGAGCAGCAGGCCGACCAGATGAACCCGGTGGTGCGTGGCATCATCGAGGGCGCACGCCAGCACGATGCGGTCTCGGCTTTCAACGGTCAGTACCGGCTCAAGGAACTGGCCTCCCATGCCGAGCCCGTCTGGCAAGACATCGACGTGCTGATGGTGCCCACGGCGCCCACCATGCCCACGCGGCAAAGCGTCGAGGCCGATCCGGTGGGACGCAACGCCCAGCTCGGCACCTACACCAACTTCGTGAACCTGCTGGGCCTGTCGGCCTTGGCCTTGCCTGCGGGCTTCACGGCGGGCAGCCTGCCCTTTGGCATCACCCTGATCGCACCCGGTGGCAGCGATGCCGCCTTGCTGGACCTGGGTGTGCACTGGCAGGCCTTGCAGGCCGGCGAATCACCTGGGCTGGGCCATGGCTTGAGCGCCGCCAGTGAGGCCGACCTCTTCCTGCCGGCCCGCGCCACGATTCCGTCCGAGCCGGTGATGGCCGTGTCCGTGGTCGGCGCCCACCTGAGCGGCATGCCCCTGCATGGTCAGCTGGTCGAGCGTCGTGCCCGTCTGCTCATGGCCACGCGGACGGCACCACGCTATCGCCTGTATGCCTTGCCCGGCACGGTGCCGCCCAAGCCCGGCCTGGCCCGTGTCGCTGACAACGCACCCCCTGCGGAAGGCCATGCCATCGAGCTGGAGGTCTATGCCCTGCCGCAATCGAGCATCGGCTCTTTCCTGGCACTGATTCCTTCGCCGCTGGGCCTGGGCTCGGTCGAGCTGGCCGATGGCTCATGGGTCAAGGGTTTCATCTGCGAGCCCGCCGGCATCGCGGGCGCCCAGGACATCAGCCACTTCGGCGGCTGGCGTGCCTACATGGCGCACGTCAAGGCACAGCAGAGCCTCGATGCCGACAGGAGGGTGGCATGAGCCAGGACCCATCGCAGATCAATCTGCACGACGTGGTCCAGGAGATCACCAAGATCTTCCTGGACTACGAGTCGGCTCTGATGCGCAACGATGTGGAAGCACTCAATGCCTTTTTCTGGCGCCATCAGGCGGTCACCCGCTATGGCATCAACGACAAGCAACTGGGGCACGATGCGCTCGTGGCCTACCGCGCCAGCGTGCCGGCCCCCGACTTCATGCGGACCTTGCACGATGTGCGCATCACCGCCTTCGGGCCGGATATGGCCGTGGCCATGTGCGAGTTCAAGCGCAGCGACACCGACCTGCACGGCTTTCAGACCCAGACCTGGGTGAGGATGCCCGAAGGATGGCGTATCGTGTCGGCCCACGTCAGCATGGTTCCCCTCAAACCATCCACGCCCTCATGATGATTGTTCGACGATGAAGTTGGTTGCCGTCACCCCCCCGACATCACTGCCCGCTGTTACCTTGGCCGAGCGGGTCTATGCCCAGATCAAGCAGTTGATTTTCGATTTCGTGCTGCTGCCGGGTGACCGCTTCTCGGAGAGCGACCTGGCCAACCAGGTGCAGGTCAGCCGCACGCCCTTGCGGCAGGCCTTGCAGCGTTTGCAGCGCGAGGGCTTTTTGCTGGTGTTTCCCAAGAGCGGCTGGCAGGTGGCCCCGCTGGACTTCGAAACCTTCGATCAGCTCTATGACCTGCGCGTGCTGCTCGAAACCCACGCCGTGGCGCGCCTGTGCGAGGCCGAGGACCGCCCCCTGCTCAAGGAACTGGCCGAGACCTGGCTGATCAAGCCTGCCGAACGCCAGACCGCCTTCATCACGGTCGACAGGCTCGACGAGGACTTCCACTCCGCCCTGGTGCGGGCCACCGGCAATGCCGAGATGATCCGCGTCCACGAGGACATCACCGAGCGCATCCGCATCATCCGCCGCCTGGACTTCACCAAACCGGCGCGCGTCGAGGCCACCTACGACGAGCACGCCCGCATCCTGCGCGCCATCACCCGCCGTCGCGCCGACGAGGCCCAGCGCCTGCTCAAGGCCCACGTGGCGCAAAGCAAGGCCGAGGTGCGGCACATCACGCTGGACATGCTCTATCAGGCCAGGCAGCGCATTGCCGCAGGCATTTGACGCGAGGGGCAAAAAAGCGGGCCCGCTTAGAACGCCAGTTCAAACGCCAGTTCAAAAACGCGGCAGATCGGCCAATGCCGCCTGCAAGGCCGGCGTCTGCCCCAAAGCCTGACCAGGTGCTGGCCGCAATTCCCCGCAGCGCGCCAGCATCGGGATCAACTTGCCCGGGTTGAGCTGCCCCTTTGGGTCGAAGGCCGCCTTGAAGGCCAGCATCTGCTCGCGCTCGGCATCGTTGAACTGGGCGCACATGGCGTCCAGCTTTTCAACGCCCACGCCATGCTCGCCGGTGATGCTGCCGCCCAGCTGCACGGCGGTGCAAAGGATGTCGTTGCCAAAGGCCTCGGCCCGCTTGAGCTCGTCGGGGTCATTGGCATCGAACAGGATCAGCGGGTGCATGTTGCCGTCGCCCGCATGGAAGACATTGACGCAACGCAGGCCATAGGTGGTCTGCATGCCGTTGATCGCGTTCAGCATGGTCGCCAGGGCCTTGCGCGGGATGGACGCGTCCATGCACAGATAGTCCGGGCTGATGCGGCCGGTGGCGGGGAAGGCGTTCTTGCGCCCGCTCCAGAAACGCAGGCGCTGGGCCTCGTCCTGGCTGATGTCGATGCGTGTGGCGCCGGCTTTGTCCAGCACGGCGCGCAGGCGTTCGATCTCCTCGTCGACTTCTTCGGCACTGCCATCGCTTTCAACCAGCAGGATGGCGGCGGCGTCCAGGTCGTAGCCGGCATGGACGAAGTCCTCGACTGCGGCGGTCATGGGCTTGTCCATCATCTCCAGGCCAGCGGGGATCAGACCGGCGCCGATGATGGCGGCGACCGCATCCCCCGCCTTGCCCACGTCATCGAAGCTGGCCAGCAGGCAGCGCGCCACCTGCGGCTTGGGTAGCAGGCGCACGGTGATCTCGGTGGCCACGCCCAGCAGGCCCTCGCTGCCGATGAAGGCGGCCAGCAGATCCAGCCCGGCTGCGTCCAGCGCCTCGCTGCCCAGTTCAAGCACTTCGCCTTCAACGGTGAAGCCGCGCACGCGCAGCACGTTGTGCACGGTCAGGCCGTACTTGAGGCAGTGCACCCCACCCGCGTTCTCGGCCACATTGCCACCGATGGTGCAGGCGATCTGGCTGCTGGGGTCCGGTGCGTAATACAGGCCATGCGGTGCAGCCGCTTCGCTGATGGCCAGGTTGCGTACACCACACTCCACCACGGCCGTGCGGGCCAGCGGGTCGATGTGCAGGATGCGGTTGAGGCGGGCCAGGGACAGCGTCACACCCATGTTGTGGGGCAGGGCACCGCCAGACAGGCCCGTGCCGCCGCCGCGCGCCACGACAGGCACCCCGAGTTCATGACACACGCGCAGCACGGCGCCCACCTGTTCATGGGTTTCGGGCATGGCCACGGCCAAAGGCCGCTGGCGGTAGGCGCTCAGGCCGTCGCATTCGAAGGGGGTGACGGCTTCTTCGCGCCACAGCACGCTGCGCTCAGGCAGCACGCGCAGCAAGGCCTTGACGACGGCCTGCTGTCGTTGCGGGCGGTCGGCTTGAGGCGCGTTGGGTGATGAGGTGACCGTGGTGTCCATCGACATCACTTTAAACCCAACAACGGCCCATGCCGTGCATCACGCACCGCATGGGCCGCGCACTGTCGCCGCCGCAGGCTACAAACTTGGTGTTCAGCTCACGATCAGATCGGGGATGCGCTTGAGCATCATCAGGTCGTGCTTGTCGATCTTCTGGCAGTCGCCATGCCCCTGGAAGCGGTAGTGACGACCCGTCACCGAGGAGCGCACGCTCAAAGCGCCCTGGCCCACGAATTTGGCCGACAGCTCCAGGGTTGGTGAGCCGGCCTGCTTGCCTTTAGCAGATGGTGACGAGCCTGTCGCTGCCCAATGGCCTCCGGAGCCATTTACCAGCACCTGCGAGCGCCTGGCCGGCATGGGCACAACGACCTTGGCTTGGGATACGGACTGAGACGCAGGCTGAGCCGTGGGCAGTGTGGCATGCAGGGCGGCTGGCGCGGCCTGTGCCAGCGGGCTGGCCGATGAGGTCCAGCTCACGGGGCGTGGCGAGCTGGACGCCGGGGCTGGCGCAGCAAAGGGAATGGGGCGAGGGCGGTTGACGGGACGGGGGGTCATGGCGGGCTCCGGCGGTGTCCAACAACAGACAACGGACGGGAGTGTGCGAGCCGCTTCACACCGTGAAAATCCCCTTGGGCGGTGCAGCCGGATGGGGGCCCACCCATGGGGGAGACGGTGTCGGTTTCAGCCGCCGAATACCGTGAGCACGCCGGTGTAGCCGTAGAGGTGATGGCGGGCGATCTCGCCATTGGCGAAGAAGCCCACCAGCGGGATGTCGCCCAGCGCGTGGGCAATGATGTCCATCTCGGCATGAGGCGCGCCGAAGTGGGGGCCGCCGCGGCCGGTGCAGCTCACGTAGATCGCGCCCAGGGCACGGCTGTCGGGGTGCTCGCTGGGGTCAAACTCCTCGCGGATCTCGGCGCAGATGCGCACCAAGTCCTGCCGGGCTGCCCCTATGTGGCGCTGGCAGAAGGCCAGTTGCATGCCGGTTTCCACCAGGTCGCTCAGGGCCACGCCATAGCGGCTGGGGTCCAGGCCGATCATGTGGCGCACGCGGGTGTCGGCCCCGAAATGCTGGCCATGGCTGAGCAGGTCGCTGTCGGCATCAGTCAGGCCGACCAGGGTGGCGCGCACCTTGGGCAGGGCGTCGCGGTGCCAGTCCGTTTCATTGACCGTGACGGGCACCCCCAGGTCCCTGAGCAGGCAGTTCAAGGCAGGCAGGCCATCGAGTTCGTAGACCACATTGCGGTTGGCCGAGGTCACCTCGCGGCGCGGCCCGATGGGCTCGCAGCCCTGCGTCACACGCGAGACCAGTCTGACCCGGTCATTGAAGGACACGCCGGAGAGCCCGCCGCGCCAGATGCCGCCAGCAGCTTCTTCGGCTGGTTCGCCCCGATCACCCCGGTCGGGCACCTGCGGGTCGATGGCCAAGTGCAGGCTCTGATGCTGGCCCGCCGTCACCCCGCCAAACACATAGCCCGTGGCCGTGCGGGCCGCCAGCTCCTGAATCAACTCGGGCAGGTCGGGCGAGTGGCCGTCGGCGTGGACCATGGCGACATGCGCGTGCCAGTCACCGGCACCCGGCGCGGTGTGGCGCAACAGCGGCTGCCGGCCATGGAAGACGCGGAAGTCGCCCATCGGCATGTTGCACAGCATGATGGCCAGCGCGGGCTCATCGATGTACTCCACCCCCGTGGCCAAAATGCCCGCGCCGACGCCGCCCACCCAGGCCACATGAGGCAGCCGCTCGCGCAGGCTGGCCAGCACGGCATCCGCACTGTCAGCCAGCTCTTCGGTGAGGTAGCACCAGCCCAAGGTGGCGTCCATGTCGAGCGCGCCTTGTGACGCCAGTTGCGCCCACACCAGCTCCAGCGCCAGTTCGCCTTGCGGATGCGTGGCGTGGGCGTGCAGAAAGCGCATGGGCGAGGGGTTCACATCAGCCTTTCGGTGTGGCCTTGCGGGCTGGCTTGCCCGAAGCGCCGGCGCGGGATCGGGAGGTGGTTTTGCGCGTGGTCTTGCCGGCCGTGTCGGCCTCGGGCTTGGGGGGCGCGGTGAATTCGGCGGCCTTGGCCTGGGCCTGCTTGATCATGTCCATGGATTCGCCCATTGAGTCGCCCACGGTCTGCGCAGCCTGCGAGGCCAGGTGGGTGAATTGCTGGGTGAGCGTGTCCCACCAGCGGATGGGGTTGATCAGCTCGGGGCCTTCCTGGCCCTCCGATGAAGTGGCTTTTGCCTCTGCGGGTTTGTCATCCGAGCCGCCTGCGGACGACGAGGTGAAGGCCGGTGCCGGTGGCGGCGTGAAAGCCGGGCTGGGCTCGGGCGCCTGCGGGCGAACCTTGAGGGACTCGCGCAGGGCGTCCATCGACACATTCATGCCCTTGAGCGTGGACAGCGTCATGCGCTGCACTTCCAGGCCCTGGATGGTCATGGCGATCATGCGCGCGTTCTGTTCCAGCCAGAACTGCACGGTCTTGAGATCCTGGATGCGCTTTTCCAGCTCGGCCGGGTCCAGCGTCGGCATGGTCCAGGCCGACATGCCGGGCGTGCCACCCCCCGTGACGCCTTGCAGATTGGGCAGGGCGCTGCCGGCCGCCTTGATCCAATCCTGGAAAAAATCCAGTCCGGCCCCGAGGCCCGCCCCCAGTGAGGCAAAGGGGTTGGCGCGCTGGTCGGCGTTCGTCGCGCCGGTGGGATCCGGGCTGGGCGGACGTGTGGGCATGTCTTGTATCTCCGCGATATCTCGTTGGTCATTCGAACTGGCCAGACCATTGTGCCCCCGGCTGGCGCCACTGTCGCGCTTTGGCCGTGCTGGTGACTTTGTTGCACCGCATAATCGGCGCCTTCATGCAACGCCGCCAACTGTTTTCCCGCCTCAGTCAGGTTGCCGCCGCCCTTGCCTGGCAGCGGGTGTTCGCGCCCCTTGCGCAAGCGCAGGTTCCGGACGCTGCGAGTTGGACAGCCTCGGCCGAGGTCTTCACCCTCGGGGTGGCCAGTGGCGAACCACGGCCGGATTCGGTGGTGTTGTGGACCCGCCTGGCGCCCCAGCCTTTGCAGCCCGATGGCGGCGTGCCTGCCCGTGCGATCCCGGTCGTCTGGGAAGTGGCGGTGGATGCGCAGTTCAGCCAGATCGTGCGCTACGGCGTGGCGGTGTCCCAGCCCCGGTCCGCGCACAGCGTGCATGTGGACGTGCAGGGGCTCTCGCCCGGGCGC